>Ga0315328_10000071_pt1 | contig 35665 bp, 55 predicted proteins | sample M120032315metaG_FD_203462 | JGI IMG/M metagenome (GOLD analysis project Ga0315328, IMG submission 203462) | Ammonia-oxidizing marine archaeal communities from Monterey Bay, California, United States - M1 200m 32315 | ecosystem: Environmental > Aquatic > Marine > Intertidal zone | place: USA... | reverse complement strand
TCGATTAATGGAGTGTCCGGATGCCATTTATAATCTGTTGCGTTGACTTTAGAATAAGGATAATTAGAGTATATAAAGTATTTATTGGTGTGGAATCTATCTAATAAATCATACTTGTATTCACGAGGAGCAGAACATAAGCTAATAAAATTATATTTTATAGATCCGTGAAGGTCTGGGTGATCATAATATATGTCCCTACTGCGTTGACTAATTTCTGTTAGGAAAGAATAAGGTTCATAAACTATTTTAAGTTTATCATTCTTTAGATTACCATCAGCAGTATGATACGTTACTTCATTAGGTAAGTCTTCTAAAAATTTAATAATATCTTCTCTAAACACCTCCCATACATCATAGACCTCTATAGGGCCTTCAATGTTTAATAAGGGTGTTAGATCTGGATTATTAACTGTTGGTGGGTTAATATAAAATTTCATTCATAATATGATTACGAATTTGTTGGCATTTGCTTATCTGGATTGTACCAATAAAGAGATTGATGAGGATTAACCTCTTGGGCTTCACTCTTATAATAAAACTGTCTCATTGTAAATCGTTGCCCGCTAATTACAGGCTTAACACCGTGTGGGTTTGTTTCACTATGTTTAAATACTACAGCGGAATTATGTTCTGGCATGTGCTTAGAAACAACATTTTCTTTTTTATCATCATATTGACAATGCTCACCACCTTCACATTCACCAAGATATACGCATAAATTAACTGCCCGATGCATTTTAATTCTATCATTCCAATTAAAATCTATATGAGGATCGAGTTGATCTTGTGATTCCATTAAAGAAACCCCTTCTCCAACACTGTAAGGATCAACAAGTAGACCATCTATACCTGATTCTTTTTCAATCCATTTTATACATTCCTTAGAATGAAAATATTGTCGTATCCTATTAATAAATTTACCTTCACCGTAATATTCTTTCATATGACTATTATTACGATTAAAGTCTTTCCAATCTTTAATAGTTTTTAATTCACTTAACAGCAAAAGATCTAAATTTTCTTTTAAATAATTTTTATAATAATTCATGACGGTATAATCTCTTTTGTTTGCATTAAGTGCGTCAAAATACATGAACCAACGAATTCAGCGTGATCTCGGTCTATGATGATGAAATCACCATCTTCATCAATGATTAGAAAATTACCAGATGATCTAAAAGTGCGTACTTCAAATTGATTTGTACCACCTATAGATTCAGTATTTTCTCTCAGTTCTTCATATTTATTCATGTTCATGATTCATATTGAATGCAATAGCTAGCCGTTCACCTCTAACTTTAGTTACACGATGTTTTATATGGCTTTCCCATATCAAAAGCTTTCCTACTTCAGGTTTAATTTTCACATCTAAATCAGTAAAACATAATATACCACTATCATCTGTTAATTTAGGATAATATACTGCAGACCATGTATGTGGATAGTGATTATGTGTTTTAGCATAGTCATCACGATTATAAACTATTCCCCAACACTGTGTTATCTTTAATGGTTCAAATTCTCTATGATAATGGTCACATGCTTGTTTATATGCTAGATCTTTAACTATCTGTTTTAATTCTTTACAACCAGATAAATGCCATCCTGTTAAATCTGCTTTAGTGTTGGTTTCTCGTTCTCTATTAGAAATATTATTATAGATCGTGTCAATTATTTCATTATTAGATATATTTAGGTGGTAGGAATATATCTTAACTGTCTGGTGGTTCTTTGCTTTGAGAATAGAGGGTGGTGTGATCATCATCTCCACAGAATCTATCATAATTTAAGCCAGCTTTCATCCGGCGTTCTACATCTTCCGTTCTTAAAGGAAAATGTAACACTTTACCTGGTAGTCTAATTTCTTTAAGTCTTTTATCGACCCAATCTTTCATTAGTTAACAGCGGCGTACTTTAATAAGTTTTCCCAACGAGGCATACCTGATTTCATAATATTTATAGCAGCAGGTAATGTTCTCATTGTAGGTTTAGATATTTTTCCTTCATCTGCAAGAGTTATTAATCTATTTAATACACTACTCGCTTCCATTTCACTAACTCCAGTGTCTTTAGCTATAACACCGGTCACGCTTTTCATTCTCTCTAACATCTCATTATCAGTCAATGCTATATCGATTAATAATGAGCGAGAAACAACTGGTTGAGGTATTTTATCTTGAGTCATATTAGAAATAAAGATTACTCTACCTTTAAATCTAAATGTTGATGGTAATTTAGGTAATCTTCCAGTTTCAGGATCTCCGCCAGCTAAAATTTGGTCTTCTATTCCTTGTTCAATGCCCGAAATAACGCTAGCATCCAAACCCTGATCAATAGGAATAGTATTTCTTGATGACCAAGATAATTCTCTGGGTTCATCACTATCTAATGCGGCTTTTAAAAGATTTTGAGATGTTATGTCTTTGAATACATCATCACAATCATCAAATACTAATAATTTATTATTTCTATTCATAAAGAAAGACATGTACAGGCCGAATACAGATGTAGCTCCCTTTTGAATATTATATTCTCTGCCTTTAGCAAGACCGGATGCTTTTATTCGTTCTTTAACAGTAAACGATTTCCCTGTTCCACCTGCACCAGTAACTACCAAAGATGGTCTATTGTTATTAATTACCAGATCTGCTAAATCTGCTAAATCTTTAAATAATACTTCAACCGGAACTTTATCAACTGTTTTTTCAATTTTATCTGCTATAGGATCGATGGTTGATTCTGATTCACCAACATCGGTATCTAATAACATGGTAACATTAACGGTACCACGCTTGCCTCTAGGCAATTTAGATAATTGATATTGATTTACTTTTCTACCTAATCTCCGTGAAATCTGTTTTAAATCTTTAACAGTTATTTCTGCAGTACCTAGTTCATGATAAGCAGCACGGGCAACAGTAGCTAAATCTAATGTGCCCGCGGCTTCATCTATAGTTAATTTAACTTCTCTTTGTGTGGGAGCCTTTAAAAATCTCTCTAAAGCATCTACTAGCTGTACTGAATTTAGCCATTCAAGGCCCATTACGACTCTATCAGGATTAGGGTGGTCCTCTTCTCCTATTTTCCACTTTTTCCAGTAATCACAAGATGTTATAGCTAGCTGTTTCGCATTCTTCTTTTCCCAATTTAATCTAAATGCCTCGCCTGTGATATTCAACAGATATAAAATACCTATTCCTTCACCGGTGGTAGCCTTTTGAAACTGTTGCACGTAACTTTCACCGCCGTACTGATACATCTTTTTACCTATACGTCGTTCAAGAACAGCCTTTATTCTATCACAAACCGGTTGTAAAGCAGTACCCTTGAAAGCAGCCTCATACAAAGCAGCTTTAAAACTAAAAAAACTCATTCTCATGCTCCCATAAACTTATAAGTATGATATATTTATTTAAACAGATTCCTTCAGAGTCGGAATGGCCATACCTTTTTCTTTAAGATACTTTTCTTGTGCTGCTCCTTGCTCATTCGCACATCCATATGTTACATTATATGTAAATTGAGCATCTTGTGGGGAAACATTTCTCTGATTTTCTGCTACAGTCCTTTTCCAAATTTCAAAATCGTATACTTTTTCAGTTCTATCAATAACACAATTAGCTACTTTATATAACCACCATGGTAAAAATTTTGATCTAACAACCGGTGAATGTGATAGGCGTACAAAATACATTGCCACCCAAAATTTCTTATCTTCTTCTGGCCATTTTTCTAAACGTAATCCTGTATGTGGATCATGTGTTGGTGTTGCTGTTACGTTATCTGTTGGTACAGGGATAACGGGTTCTTTATGTGCACATCCTATAATTATTCCAACCACAAGCATAGCAAACATAAAGTTCTTCATATGTATTACTCGTTGTTAATATTTAATTTATTCTTTAGTTTATTTATCATGTATCAAGTGGCCCATGATCTACTATCTTTCCATAAGAATTATCTTGAATAAAGACTACTCTTTTTTTCCAAGAAGTTTTATTTTTGTTATAGTTTAATGGTTTGTTTTTAATAAACATGAAACCATTATGGTATGCGCTCATAAATGTATCTAATTGCATATTAATGCCTTTAGATTTTGGATCACTAATATTCCTTCGTTTTATTTGAAACTTATATACCCAATGAACTAAATCCAATGCATATTCTGGTGATATCATATATGCAGTTGCCATTGGCCGACCCATAAAACATATACCGTGGTCTCTTTGATAATCTTTTCCCTTATTTACAAAATATTTAAACTTTTGTTTTAAATTATAAGGATTTGTTATTTCAGGATTTTTACGTGCGTCATGTTCGAAGCACATAATAGGTTTATCTAATTTAACACATCTTTTCCATAACTCAAAATGAGTTGCAAAACAGGCTTTTTCTGTTCCTGATAAAGGATGTTTTAATTTTCTTTTAGTTGTTGGAACTTTAAAATCGGCGAATCGTAACTCTGGAGATAGTGTATCTGGAGTACAGGCAGGAAACATTGTTAAGTTAATATCGAATTTTTTTTCGAAGTGCTCAATGCCCTCTCTAAAATATTTTTCAGATTGTTCATTATCTTCAATACAATGCATAAAGAACATATTATATCATGCTACTTGCTCGGTATAACAATTAGGACACTTTGCTTTTGTTTTTGATTCTGTTAATCCCGGAGGCAAATTCATAGAAAAAGGTAATTTACAAGAAACACATGTAAAATGTCTTGTTTCAGTATTTCCAACACTCATTTCATGATCTTGTTTAGTCACTGCAGGATTAGCAATATTAGCTGATCTATATATTCCAATATCCCGTTGACCATATGCTTTATTTACTACTTTCATTTCCAGCCTAATTGTTCTTTACCGTTTTTCATATCTTTAAGTGGGGTAAAACTCTCTCCACAACCACATTGATGACCGAATTTGAGACGTTTAAAAACGAAACCTTGTTCGACTAAGTTTCCTACTTTATAATCTACTTCTACATCACCCATTATATTATTTAGCAACTCATCATCAACAACCATTTTAATTCCATGTTGTTCGAAAATTAGGTCTGTTGAATCAACGGTATCTTCATAATTTAAACTATATTTCCAACCAGAACAACCACCGGATTTAGCACCAACTCTAAGATATGATTCTTTTAAATCTTTTTCTTCCTGGTGAACCATACTAACAAATTCAGTGGCGGCTTTTTCTGTTATTTTGAGTTCACATCCAACTTGGTTTGTCTGTTCCATTCGGTCCTTCATGCATAAATGATGTCCTGCATCCACAACTACCTTTTGCAGATGGGTTGTTAAATTTTAATCCACGATCATTTAAATCGTTTGACCAGTCTACTTCTGTTCCTTGTATGTATAGATGACTTTTTTTATCCACCACGCAAGTGAGTCCGTGGCTTTCAAATTCTAAATCGAATTTAGTTTTTCTACTATCAAAATCTACGGTATAAGTAAATCCTGAACATCCACCACCTTTTACACCTACGCGACAAAATGTTTCATTGGTTACATTTTGTTCTTCCATAATGCCAAGTACTACGGTAGCGGCTCTTTCTGTAAACGAGATCATGTGTTCATTTTGGCAGCAATAGCCATCTGCCTTCGTTTTTCTTTAGATTTGCCTTTGAATTGAGGAGCGTCGGACTTGCTGAAGTCATCAATATAATCGCCCATAGAAGACTTTTTAGTCAATTTCTCTAATACTTTTTTTTTACTTTGCTATGTGTAGTCCCACATGCTTCTGTCGTCTCTTCTTCTGTGTCACCCTTTGCCATAGCACGGTACATCTTTTTCATTGTAGTAGGAGTAACCTTTTCAACTTCTAGTTCTTTCATACTGTCTGGCCTCAGAATCTTTCTTAAAGACATTTTAACTTGTGATGCGCTTCCTGCTTCCACAAACGTAGGTTGTGCGATATCTGGAATTTTAACTTTGAAAAACGCTTCTTGCATATCTATTGTACCAAAAATATATTGAGACAACTCTTTAGGTACAATTTTTAAAGCTTTCTTCTCATCATCTCTTTGAACATAAATCCTGTGTCCACGATACATATCGCGCTTATACTTAGCTCCTATACCCTTTTTCTTTAAAAGTTCCACTGCCTTTTCAGCATCTTTTCTAATTTCTGGATCTTTTTTCTTTTCATCAATCTCAACTACAGGAGAATTGTCTTCTATGTTAAGACTAGGCCATCCACCCTTTTTGAAAGATTTTTCCCACGCTAATTGTGCTTTCTTTTTATCTTTTCTTTTGACAGTTATTCTATTTCTCTTCATTGTCCATGGTATTCCCGCATCATCTAATGCCATTTTTGCTTGTAGATCCTGGCCTTCCTCAAGTGGCTTTCCATCTTTGTAATGAGCGGCATGTTTATGATCACCGCCTCCTTTACGAATCTTTTCTAATTTTTTATCATCCTGATATTTACTTACAGAATATCTTTGACCAGTTTTTGTATTCTTAATAGAATACTGCTCGGCATGCATGTGCTTTTTCCAAGAATCACCTGTTTTTAGAGCGTGCCTGGTTTTTACAAGAACATGATCCTGGCCCATTTTGGGGTCTCTTATCTTTTTTTGCATTTGTTTTAACGAACCTGTGTGAGCCACTTTACCTTTTTCAGTGTTTCCCTGAACTATATGATGCTGGAACACTTCTTCACTCGTGAGTTTTGACTCTATAATATCACGCAATTCATTATATTCTGCTGGCTCTTCTAGTGTTTCTATAAAACGTTTCATGACCCAATACCTTCTTGTTTTTGTTTATAATCTGCAATCGCTGCTTTTATTGCATCCTCTGCAAGAACAGAACAATGAATTTTTACAGGGGGGAGTGATAACTCTTCAACAATTTCTACATTATTTAAAGCCGCAGCCTCTGTGATAGATCTATTTTTAACCCATTCTGTAGCCAATGATGATGCTGCTATAGCAGAACCACATCCAAATGTTTTAAATTTTGCATCGACAATATTATCATTATCATCCACCTTTATTTGCAATTTCATTACATCACCGCATTCAGGTGCTCCGACAAGGCCTGTCCCTACATGAACATCGTTTTTATCTAAACTTCCTACATTCTTAGGGTTCGCAAAATGATCTACAACTTTTTCACTATATGCCATGGACTGCCTCCTCTGTTTCATTTTCTTCATTTTTAAGTAAATCTGCAATCTTCTTTAGATTAGCTCTTTCAGATTTAGTAAGCATTTTTAATGCTTTATCATTTGCTATTTTCTCAAGAGATTTAGCATATTCTTTTGTAGACTCTTCCACTTCATTTTTTGGATGCCCTAAATGGGCAGTGCCTACACTTGTATATCGAGTTCTCATAAGAATCCTTTTCTATATTATATTCTATTTATCAAGAATTTGATTTTGGCTGATTAGATGTGTAATTTAATACACTTGCTACAAATCCATGATATACTGCGAGTGCTTCTGGACGTGGTGGTGCTGTTAACATTACATGATCTTTCTTAATTTCATAACGACCTAATGCTGAATTAACTGGATATGAACCTGGTTGTAATCTTTCGACATTTCGCCCTAAGTCAGCATCATATTCAATACCCCATCGAAACGATACTGCTTCTATCATTTCATAAGTATCTTCTAATTCATTAATCTTAGCAATTACTTCTTCACCTGTACTCAACTTTAAAATTTTAATTTCTTCACTCATCTTCTTTATTATCTATAGGTTTAACTTTATCCATTTCCCCACAATGAGGACAATGCATTGCGTGTGGTTTATAATCTTCTGTTGAAGCATAGCTCCACCAATTTTTACAATTACCACAATTAAAATGATATAACAATTCTGTTGAATAGCTAATCATACTTATTTCCTGTGTGTATATGCATCTATATCAGTAGAAGGTACTACTTGATATGCGCCTTTATTATAGGCGGGTGCAATAGTAAAACCATTGGGAATATCACCAGTTGGTTTTTCCTTACCTGTATTCCAACCACTCAAGTCTTTTTCAGCCATCGAAGTAATTTTGACAGTAAATCCTGGCGAGGCTTCGATATCTCTTGGTCTTTGGATTCCGAGTTGTTCGCGACTTCGTTTGAAAGCCAATAATGCTGCGTTGGTCTCTTGCGAACGATAGCTTGAAGCTTTTCGAACTCTCTTATTTCTTTCTTCATAGATATCTGCTTCGTATTCAATTGTACAGCCGGGAGCTACAGAATTAACACGTTTAGTACCTTTATTATAATTTATCCCCACATCATCATATATTTTCGGCATAATATATCCTATTATTAATATTAGATTATATTATACTATATTTTTATTAAAAAATCAATATCTTTTTTTGATTTCTGTGTGTATTTGAGGGCCTCTATGACCATCGTGCCGGCCATTATTATATGCTTCATTTAACGCTCTCTCTGCAAATAAAGCAATAGTTTTTTCGTGATCCATTGGTAGGTTAGTCATTACGTAATTCATAAGACTATCTCTATACCTTCTTTTACATCGAGGGTTGGATTCTAACTTCTCTAGGTAATTCAAATGTCTATCCCCACATTTGTTGTTCTAAGCGTTCTGCTTGTTTAATGTCTTTACGAATATCTTTTATTCGTTGTCTCTCTGCTTCTTCACGCTTTAGCCGTTTTTGCATCGACGGCTTTACATAATAACGTCGCTTTTTCACCTCATTGAGAGTGCCTTCACGGGAAACTATTTGCTTTAGCTTTTGCATAGCTTTTATTACTTTCCCTTGATTATTATCCTTATGCCCAATCTTTACTGTAATCATATTCTTCCATTTCTAACCATGGTTTATCATAAATTGATGCAGGCCACTTTTCATACCATGGTCCACCCAAAGTAAAATGTGCTGCATTAATATCCTCTTGATCAGGACAATGTTCTTCCCCGACCAACCAATTCCATTCCAAAGGAATGGATCCTATATTTTCCTCTGAGCCTGTCCATTCTAACTGGTGTAAATAGCTCATAGGAGAATGAAAAATCTCTTTAGTAGTTAAAGGAAATTTCTCTTTATTAAATATCATTAAACTAGACCAATTCTTTCTAGGATAATTGACGTTTCGCCAACCCTTAAGTTTTTCTTTCCCTGCCATCTTTATAGTGGTCACAGATACATATTCAGGATGTTTAGCAACATATAACATTTTATTATCATCTAATGTTTTATATAAAGATAATGGATTCCTAAAAAATAAGAAATCATCATCTACAAAAGCAACCCATTTATTATCTGATTTATAATCTATCAATGGAACTAAGTATCGAGTCCTTGCGAAAGGATTATTCGTTTTAGGCACCCAATAATGTGGTACATCATGTGTAACTACTCCGAACTGTTCTAAAGACTGCCGACATTTTCTATTTGCAATCTCTCTACCTGGAGTATATCCAACCCAAAAGTCTATCATACAGTCTCCATAATTTGATAACAAGCATCTTTCCAAAGACCAATATCTTTGGGGTCATTCGCTATCTTAGTGTTATTAATATAATTGTATAATTCATTCATATAACCTGAGAAACCTTGTTTTTTTGGTGGGTCAAAATTAAAGATATCTTTGAATATTTTTACTAATCGTTGTTTTCCTATATCTTCTACAAAGGCATCATTGTAGAATATAGAATGATCCAAAAAGGGGTTTCGTGACTCTATGCAACTCATACCTAACGCTAAATTTGCACCAATTGCTGCACAGGGGAGAAAGGATCGTTGATCCAAATACTTATTTGCTTGGGCGACATTATTAAATAAGAAGACTTGTTTTGCTACTTGCTGTTTGTATTTATCATTCAAAATGTCTCCATCTTTTCTTAGTGAATACTTTGAAAGTTTATTAGTATTATATACATCATATCCACCAAAGATTTCATCTGCTCCTTCTCCTGTTATCATAACTTTAACCATAGATTTAACTTGGACTCCCATTATATAATAACCAACGTAACTCCAAGTATAAGGAATCATCCATGATTTATTAATATATTCAACGGCAGCCTCACACCATTCTTTTTCATTATTTTTAACTTCTATTAAAGATGGAAAACCATAATTTTTTGCATCTGATGATGCCCAGCACTTATCTTCATTAATAGTAGTAATATAACAATCCAAACTATCTCTATAAAGAGCAGACACTACAGAACTATCAACACCACCGGAAACAATTCCACAGCTCATCCTATGGCTCGAATATGAATTTTCTACATCTTTTAATAATTTACGTATATTGCCGTTGTATGTTCTTTTAGGGCTAATAACACGCGATTTAAGCGCCTTACCACGCATGTTATAAGTTATCACTAAACCTTTAGGAAATAGCTTAATTCTTTTATAATGTGTATGAGTTAATGTATAATGTCTTAATTGATGCCAGTTTTTGAGAAAAGATTTATCTATCTTTGCGCCTACAACTTTTGCAATGGACTTTATAGTATTGCTATAGATAAGACAATTATTATAATTATAATAAAATAAAGGAACTTGACCAATAGGATCTCTAATTAATGTTATTGTCTGCTTTTTCTTATCATATACTGAAATAGCATATTGGCCGTTTACATTATCAAAATCATAATCCTCTCTAGCGATTTTTTCAGCTAACCATTCTGTGTCATTTGCATAACCATTTATAGGTGCGCTATAAATTTCTCCAGTAAATGTAAATCGGAAATGATCATTATCAAATACTTGAGGTCCGGAAAAACTGCCTGTTACTGGAAGCACACTTTGATACATGAAGGTGTTTGTATCCATGAAGGGAAACTTATATTCCCCTCTTTCAGTTACATCTTCAAAATCAACATTACTCCAATTAATTAAAGACTTATCACTTATACCAAAAAATCCACACATTATCAAATCTTATTAATATAATCTTTTAGTTTATTGAAAATAAGATAATTACCTTCTATACTTATTCCATTTACAGACTTATTAAATGATACAGAATAATCCCTTTCCATGTCCCAAATATCTCTATCTACAATACCAGATTTAGGATTAAACCAATTAGGTATATGGCCATGTGTCAAATGTATTGTAGGTATGTTTTTAGCATAAACATATTCATCAATTAAAGATAATGCTGCATGAAATCTATTTCTATTTACATCTCTATTAAAATGTAATTTCATAAAATCTTTTATAATTTTAGTATCTATTGGTTCAATGGGCACACTAAAATTTGTAACTATATCTCTTTTGTTTTGTTTAAAAGCATCAACATAATCTAAAAAATGTTGATGATTTTCCCACTCATCAATCTCATGATCTCCCTGAAATACAAAATCTCTAGTGAAATTTGGGAAGTATATGAATTGAGGAGTTGAATGAAAGATTATTGCTACATCAATTTCACTAGTCTTTTTTAGATTGTAAAGAATTCTTTCTTCTGAACATTGTGCTATCATATAATTTAATGAAGAAGCATTGAAATGATCGAGAATCAAATCATAGAAGGCTTTGGGCTTTTCTGTTTGAAAAGTGTTTGATCCTATTATACTAGAACCAAAAAATTCAATTTTCATATATTAAGTCAAATGTTCATTCATGGCAAAGTTTAATTCTTGATACCAAATTGTCAGATCACCTGGTGCATTTCCTGACATTGTAGCATTAAATTGTGTTGTTAAAGCTTTCAAAGCATTTAACATATTTGCTTCTTTTTCATTTTCTGACGGATCGGCAGTTGCAATCAGATTAATCCATTCTTGACAACCTCCTGTATATCCACCCTGCATTGTGTCTTCAAGTTTTTTCTTCAACTCTTGAGCCACTTCACTAATTTTAGCCATTATATTTCCTCTGTGACATTTCATATTTTTCGTTTATCATATGTTCAGCAATATCTTTTATTAGATCAAAAACAAATGATTGATTTTTAAAGTCATAAGCAAAAAGAAAATTATAATAATTTTCACCTGGTAATGGAGCAAGTCTGGCGGGAGCAGGTTTCCAATATCCAGTATTAAAACTTAGTGTAATTCTTCTTCTTTTTGTATTCCAAAGATCATCATCATTTAATTTTCTTTCTTCCCAAACATTATTAATTGCATTTTTTAAAAGAAATGTAGAATAATTTAATCCATCTATATTACAAGCAGTCCATGATACATATGCACTAGAATATATCTTTGGTTCTTCGTGTCCTTCGCATGAACCAAAAGTTCTAATTCCATCAAATGCATTAAGAGCAGTAACCAATGGAAGAATACCTAATTCTATTTCTGTAGTATCATCAGGCGTTCCTCCCCCAGTAGAACCTGTATGTGGATCTTCTGAGGGTAAAAGATTTAATTCGTTAAATAACGATATATCTTCATCAGAAATTCTATCTTTCCAATTATAACTGATTAAAGATTTTTTAAGAAACTCTTGAAAAGTTCCTGTCAATAATTCCCATTTTAAATTTGCGTAAACAGCAATGCATAGATATTCACCATCTCTTTTTGCGCGTTCAATATCTTGATTATTGTCTCCAATTTTATCTATTAATGAAACCAATAATTCATTCAAAGAATCAATTTCAATTATTGAATGGGGATCATGTGCAATAATACAATTATTTTTCCATGTATTAATCGTAATCACACTATTAGCATTATTGGGAGTCATATTTTTTTTAGTTTTGGTCGGGGCGGCGAGATTCGGACTCACAACTTCCCAACACCTTGTTGGACGTTTTAATTAAACTACACCCCTGTCCAAAGCGGGACTTTCGTCTCCATTCTCTGGTATAATATATATCACGCCTTTAAAAGCTTCTCTATTAAAAATACATTAAGAAAATCTTGCTCATACCATTTATCAGACATTTTAAGATTATATGAAGAGGAATTATAATGATGATTATTATGTAATCCTGAAGTTGATAATAATAATTGCATCCACGGGTTATTAACTGAACGATCTGGAATTACAAAATTTTTATAACATCCAGTAAGGTTTATATGACTAAATGTATTTGATATTATGAAAGACCAAATAGTTATAACACTAGGTATTGCTATAAAATATATTAATAACCTAATATCAATTAATAAAAGTAAAATAGGCGCAAGGGCAAATAACCAATAATTATTATGAACAAATCGTGCTGGTTCATTTTTTAATACATCCATATTAAATTTATTTGCACGATTCCATTTTTCATATTCTTTATCTTCCGTATCTAATAATTGAAATATAAAACGAAAATATACTAAAAAATCTTTAATATTTTTAATAAAATGAGGAGATACGGGATCCTTTTTAGTATCCGATGTTACATGATGATACCTATGTGCGATACTCCATAACAACATAGTTCCAGAATATGAATACACAAATAGAATAGACATTGCCCATTCTGCCCAAGTTTTTGCTTTAAAACTTTTATGAGAATAATATCTATGTCCTCCTATTTCACCACCAACATTTCTAATTAAAATAATACCTATTAATGTTAACCATAACCAATGAAATGAAAACATTCCAGATAATCCGTATACAGTTAATACATGAAATGTTAAATGAATCAATGTAAGTATAATAAGTGAAAATATTCCCTGTTTATACCTTAGCATATTAAACCTTAAAAAACTTCTCTATTAAAAATGTATTCAAAAAATCTGTTTCATGCCATTTATCCGACATTTTAAAATTATAAGCACGTGGATACCTGTGATGATTATTTTGCATTCCTTCACCTCCTGTAACTAAATTCAACCATGGAGAATTGGTTGAATGATCTTTATTTCCGTGCACATCAACCTTATAATTTCTATAACCTCCAAAAGTAGAAAGATGTCCGAAAAAATTTATAAAGAATAAATTCCATCCATTAATTACACATGGTATTGCTATAAGATATATTAATAAACGGATATCAATTATTGGTAAAATCACAAGTGGAATAAATGCAATTAACCAATAATACCTATGAGAAAATCGTACTGCTGGATTTCTATATAAATGCTTAAAATAATTCTCTTCTCTAAAATATTCCATAAATTTATTTATTCTTATTTTGTCTGTTTCACTATTAAACATTTTTCTAAAAAAGATCATTGGCGGCCAACCAACTCTAATAAAATCTCTAATATTTTTTATATGATGTGGAGAATGGTTATCACATGCTTGATCTGAATATCTGTGATGAAAACAATGTCCCGGAACCCACCTTAAATGACTACCCCCATAAGAACATACAATGCAAAGACTCATAAGCCATTCTTTCCAAGGTTTTGTTTCAAAACTACGATGCGCATAATACCTGTGTCCTCCTATTTGAGAACCCACATGTCGAATTAAAATAGTACCTATTACAGTCAACCATAACCAATGTAAAGAATAATGCATTAATCCATATATCATCGATACATGAAATGATATATGAATAATTGTTAGTAAAATAATTTGTGTTCCTGAACCCTTATAGCTAAACAATCTCATTTTATGTCCTCAAAATTCTTTCTATCAAGAAAACATTTATATCATCTCTTTCATACCATTTGTCAGACATTTTATGATTATAATTTTGTGGGTCTGCGTGGTGATTATTTTGAAGTACAGATCCTCTAGTCAAAAGATTTGACCAAGTACAATTACGACTATTATCATTTGTATCAAAATTTCTATATCCTGTTAAATGTCCTGTAGTATTAACTAAACCACCAACATGAAAAGTAATGAGACTAGGTATTGCAATAAAATAAACAGGAATTCTCCAGTCAATAAAACACAACAAAAATGGTAAAAAACACAGAAGCATATAATTTCTATGAGTCCATTTCAAAATATCTATCCTTAATAAGTCTTTATATGTTTTGGGATCAACTCTATTTTTTGAATTATATTTTAAAAAGAATTGCATAGTAACATAACAATCAATTAAAGACATGTGACTGGGAGAATGTGGATCGTCTTTAGTATCCGACGTATTATGATGTACTCTATGAAAAGGTGCCCATGCTAGTATGGGACCCATATACAAATATACACTACATAGTGCCATTAAATTTTCTGCCCAAGGTTTCGCCTTAAATCCTTTATGTGCAAAATATCTATGAGCACCTATTTCACCACCAATGTGCTGAAATAAAATAGTTCCTGCTAGTGTTAACCATAACCAATGTAAACTAGAACCTGAAAATAATATAGCATAAGTTGCTGTAACATGAAATAAAGCCTGAAATCCAAAATAAAAATACCAACCTATCTCTTGTCTACTTCCAACAGATTTTGGAAATGATTTAAGTTTTAAGAAATCTTTTAATAATCCAACCACAAAAATCCCTTTCATTAGAGTTTATCTTATTACTATATCTATCAGGATTAGCATGATGATTATTATGTAATCCCGCTCCTGCTGTTAAATAATTAACCCATATATTATTTTTACTATTATCATGTGTATCAAAATTACGATAACCCCATTTATGACAAATAACATTTACACCTGAATTAGTAAGATGAAAAACTATTACAGAAGGTGTGCATATTAAAAATATTAGTATTCTCCAATCTATTAAACATAACAATATAAACACTAAAAATATTATATAAAAATAATACTTATGTATAAAAAATGTCGATCGATTTTTATATAAATCTCTACATTCTCTCAGTTGAGGTAATTCTGGAACCCAAACACATGCCCAAACTTTTACCCAAGAAATTAAATTCGGAGAGTGTGGATCACCAACTACATCTGAATTCTTATGATGCTGTCTATGAAACATAGCCCAAACCATAGGAGATCCCACACAAGTTAATAATCCCATAAATTGTAATAAAAAATCTCTTATTGGCCCAGTTTTAAAAGACCGATGAGCAAGATATCTATGTGTTCCTATATCACCACCCAAACCCATTATAAACATTCCAATAAATGTTAAAATAAACCAATGATATGATGCATAATATATTCCTATTATCATTAAAACATGGTTCAACAATATTAGAAACCATACACCTACGGCATACTTAATATTTATCATGATAATATGTCATTCCTGAATGTGCTTTTTTTATTCTATCTTTGTTCCAAGTAGCATGATTAATGCCTTTAATTGTATGATTACCAGCATCCATAAACATAATCATACTATGTCTTTCTTTTTTTGTTTTATTCGTTATCCTATGAGGAGTAGATTGTAATTTATTATCTGACCAAATTTGCATAAAATCACCTATGTTCACAATCAAAAAGTCATCACTAGGATGTTCTATTTGTCTCCATTTATCATCATAAAAAATTTCATATTCTTCTACAGGATCACATACATGAACAAGAGTTAAAGTGCCAAAATCACAATGTTCACCTACTCTCATTGGCCCCTCCTGATCTTTATAATATTTAACAAATCTCAAAGCATTATCAGAATCAGCATGTTTCATTGTTATAGAATTTGGTGGAACATTTAAAAATTCTTCAATAACATATAAAATTTCACATCCCACTTTTAAAAATCTTTGTTTCACGCTATCACAATTTTTTAAGACAACCTTTATATAACCTTCTTTATTTTCTTCTGATTTTTTAAATTCATTTATATGTTTATCTTTAAAAGAATCTAGAGTTTCCTTCATATCTATAAAAGGATGATTAATTACAAGGAACCCCGATTCTAAAAAACTAGAAATAATATTATTATTGTTCCATTCTGAAGGAACATTGTAATTTAAAGTTTTCATTTTATATACACAATGGCCACCACATAATCCTTTGTGTCGGATAAAGAAAGTCTTAAATCTTGTCTTTTTAAGTTCCATTCTTTCGGTTCCATAACAAAATGTACAACAGGAATTCTTACACCGCTACTTTTTATATGGGAATAACTAACATCTAATCTTAAATATGGAGAAGCAATTGCTTTTGAAACTGCTTCTTTAACACACCAACATTTTGTCAAATATTTTGCGGTCATGGGATTTGGTGCATTTTTCTTTTCTATATCTGTTAATATTTTATTAACAAATTTATCACCCCATTTATCGTATATTTTTTGAATAGGTTCTATTGTCTGTAAATCTATTCCTATTTCATTTTCACGTTTGAAAAAATGATGTCTATTGCGAATATCATATTTATTATTGCCCCAATATTTCATGTACACTCCCTATTATATGTACTCTATTTTGTGTTATATTACAATTCATTGCAGTATGCATATTAGTAGTATTAACAAAATAAGCTTGGCCCGGTTCTAAGTAATGTGTTTTATTTTTAACAACCATAAAACATCCTTGATATGACCATACAGGAATATGTATTCTAGGATAATCATCTCTATGCCATTTAAGACACCTAAGAGGAGGTAGTACTGTTAAACGAGAACGAAACATTTTCAATGAAGAAATCAATTGATTTATATATTTACAATTCATAGTAAAATGTATAGCAGTATCATCTGTAAAACCAAGATCACTCATAAAGGGAGAAGTAAAAGTCATTTGAGATGGATCAACATCAAATCCGTAGTCTTGAAGATTAAAATGCCAATTTGGATAGTCTTGATCCTTTTCCATTCTATCAATCATTTTTTCAGATTCTATCTCATGCCGAATCCTATCTAAATCTACTTCTTTTATTTCAACAACATCATTCATGATTTTTCTAATAATATTAAATCATTCTGAAATCCCGGACCATAAGAAATAATAACAGTTTTACCATTTTTATCAAAATCATGTTCTAAAGTTTTAATTACTGAAGTAGCGGACATATTACCAAATTGTCTAAACATTTCAAAAGATGAATCTAAAGCATTTTTTGCTAATCCTAGACCACTTATAGTATTTTCCATAACAAGTTTCCCGCCCGGATGACATATCCAATTATTAATAGTATGTCCTTCAATAAACTCTTTAATCTTGATATTAAATTTTGCAGATATTTTTGGAATTTCTTGTAATTTTGTTGATTCTACATGATATAATAATCCCTCACTTAAACCTTGAAGGGTGATATAATCTTCTGTGTCTGGCATAACATAAGATTTATATTTAAGAATTTTCCAACCCTCTCTTTTATAATCATCTCCCGCAATCAAAATTGCACCAACACCATCACCAAATATTGCTGATCCAAATATAGTAGTTAATGTTGAAGTTTCTGGACATAAATTTAATGAACACAAATCCGTAGTTAATGCTATAACTAATTTATCCGGATTTCCTTTTAAATACTCATCTGCGATTGCCATAACATGTGTACCGCCATTACATGCTAAACCAAACATGGGTATTTTAATTATTGATTCTGGAAAATCAAATTCTTTTAATAATGTATGGGGAACAGTAGGTATACCAACACCTGTCATTGTCGAGGATGTTATCATACAAACATCCTTAGGATCAAAATTTAATTCTTTTAAACATTCAAATGATAATTTAGGAGCAATTTCATTAAATGTCTTATTTTTTTGTGAAAAGGTTTGTGTATCTTCTCTTATTGTTTCAATAGGATAACAAGCATATCTAACCTCATTACCTGTTATTGGAATATATCTATCAAAAACTCTTCCAGAGTGTCCCTTTTCTTCCCACCAAGTCTTCATAGCTTTTAGTGTATTTTCATCACGTATATCTATGATATTTTCTGGATGTCTTGTTGCTATTTGTAGTATTTTACTCATGATGTAGCCTCTAATGTAATTTCTCTTATTCTTCCACTATGATTCAACATAAAATCTATAGCATCTACACATTGTTTAGGATCTAACATTTTAGGATTTATATCATATTCATATAAACGATTAACCATAGTAGAAATTCTTGTTGTTCTAGGAGTATTCACCCAACCAATTCTTAGATTAGAAACCTTACAACCATTTTTATATGCTGCTTTCTCATGACATTCTAAATTTATTTTATCAAGAGCAATTTTTCCTGCTGAATATCTACTGTGGGAAAGATTCCAATCGTGAGTATCTTTTTCTTGTGCAATTGAGCTTACTGATATGATATGTTTGGTTGGATCTTTGTGCCAAATAGAAAACACAAATAAGAGTGCTTGTGCTTGAGTCCACCATTTTAAATCACTATACGCGTTGTTTATAAAAACATCTGCATTCGGATTAAACCATTCTTTAATGTTCTCTATATCATGTTTATTATATCTTCTACTGTGACCTTCAATTTTATATTCTTCACTATACTTTTCAGCAAGTGCTTTTCCTATGCCAGAAGTGACACCTGTTATAATCATTTTTCTCATAATTAATCCTTCACTTTCTTAATAATGGTACAACGTATTTTCCACCCACATCCCATGGACCCAGTACTAATCTACTTTCATTATCATGATGATTGTCGTGATATCCTTCACCCCATATCAACATATTGATTACAAAATTTATAGTTGTTGGTTCACCTTCTTTACCATTATGCCCAAAATAATTAAAGTATGTTAAGAAAAACCATCCATGTATAAAATTAAAAGCCATCCAAACAACTAGCCATGGATTAATTAAAGCATGAATTATTACTGCTCCAGAATATAATTTCCAATAATGTTTGGTTGTAAACACTGCATCTCTTTGTCTTAAAAATTTTCTTATTGAAACAGCACCTGTTGGTGTTTTGTATCTACCCAATAACATACGCCACCATCCTAAATCTTTTGGAGAGTGTGGATCACCTTCTTTGTCGGTGTACTTGTGATGATTTAGATGTGCAAAAACATTATTTCCTGGGGGACCAACTGCAGTTATTACTGTTGATGCTAATAATATTTTTCTACCTAACCAACTTGGTTCAAATTGAAAGTGACATAACCATCTGTGGTAACATATCTGAGCAAGGTTATATGTTATATGTCCTGCTATTGTATAAACTAGTACAAGTTCCCAATTGGGTGCACCCATAATAAAATAAGCTGGAACACCGACCACCGCAATAACAAACATCACAACAATCTTTAATGTCACCCAATCAATATATTTCACAATTAATCTTTACTATAGGGTCCGGTTCCATTTTCTTTATGTTCTCTTAATTGATCTATTGCCTTTGATTTTGCAAATTCATTATCACCAGCCTCTTCCATAAATTTATCTATTTTAGCTGTCTGTATAATTTTAAATTCAATTAAGTCATAAAGATCACCTACAGTAGTTGCACTTTGAAATTCTTCTGCATCTAACATAACATGAAGATTATCTTCAATGATTATCATGGCTTCTAAAACATGAATAGAATCAATATCTAAATCTGATGCAATATTTTTTCCAGGGGATAAATCAGGAACAGAAAGTCCCATTGCTGCTTCTTCAAATGCCTCCTTACATACTTTTTCAATTTCTTCTCTTGTAACCATTATATTCCTTATTATATTATTGTGCTATATCAAACTCCAACATTTCACATGCGGCTTCAATATCTTCATTTATTTTATCATCAGGACGACTTACATATGTTTCTCTAACATATGCCAATAAATCATTTAATTTTGTTGTATCAAGATGGGAAATTGCTGTAGTATTTTCAATATCAACTTCACCAAACATTTTTGATGGTTCTGAATATCTCAAATGAATATTACTCATCTTAATAAGATATATGTATTTGGAATATGGATATCTTGGGTAGCTACCCACAAGTTTATCATGTAATGATATATAATTTGCCGGTAACCAACTTAAACTGGAAATATCAGAATCACTTGGTCCCATTAAATTATCATCAGGTGCTTTTTCTGTTGCGGAAGTATACCAGGATCTTCCCTTTTCATCAACGGCAGTTATTAAAATTTTTGTTGCAATATTCCATCTTTCATCATTATCCTCAAACCATGTTATATCCTTAGCATTCATATAATCAACAGGTGATACATCGTCTCCATCTATGACAAATGGATTACCATGAACACCAGGCCCTCTTTGATGCGCGAAATGTAAAATCCTATCAAACCATTGATCTTCGGTTTGTCCATTTTGTAAATAATACTGCTTATTTATGGTTAATAAATCTAAAATTTGATCAAACTTATCCGCGGCAACACCTGTAGCAAGTGAATTAATCTTCGTATCACTGCGTACAATCCTCCATAACGTATTTCCTAATGTGTTGTTGAATGCCATTACTTGTCCGATAATTCGTTATACTTATCTCTCATTCTCTGCCAAAGAACCGAGCCCGCTGGTGTAAATTCTATATGATCTGCTAATAATTCCATATTTTTTTGTGAATCAAGAGAATCCTCAAATATTAATTGTGTAGAATCTAACAGATCAACTATTTTAGAATATTTATTAGAAGTATTACTTTCTTCTAAGCTTTTTATCTTAGCAAGAATTGCAATAATACTAATTTTAGGTAAATTAACTACTGTCATTGGATTGACCTAATCCTTTTTTCTTACTTCAAACTGGGCCGACATCACCTTCTCTTGCTGCCTTTGTAGGAACAAAAGTATCATCTTTTTTTTCATCATCGCTATTTGAAGATTCTTGTATTCCTGAATCCTCACCCGGCAGAATAACAGGCTGATCAGGATCTAAAGCAAAGCTTTGTCTTTCAGGATCTAGAGGTTCCTGTGGCACAGGTGTTGTGGTTGTTATGTTGTTGGCTGTTGTGTGTTGTTGTTGAGGTTGAGGTCTAGGAGAAACTTTCATCCCTAATTCTGTATCAATAAAATCTGTCACATCATCCATCGCTTCATCTAAAGATTTGGAATCTCGGCCTTCTCGTTCCTTATCAATAAATTTAATATATTCTTTTGGATTTCCTTCTGCTTTAATCAAAGTCTCTTTACATTGATTATCACAGTATTTGTGAAATTCAGAAGCAAATTGACAATTACAAAGCATTCCCTTTACATATTCAATTTCATTACCATCTTTATCAGTAGTTACAGGATTAGATTCATGATTATCCATCATCTCTAATTCTTTCAAAGTATCATCTACTAATTCTTGTACTTCATTTTCTTGTGCTATATCTCTTTGAAAGTTTTGAGGGGCCTGTATATTACCACCAACCACTTGTTGTTGAGCTTGTGACTTCGGATCCTCATTTGATAATGTAATTAATCCTATATCAAGAGATTTCAATAATATAATACCAACACCTTTTGTTGCTTCATTATCTAATAAAGGTGTTAATGCCTGTATAGCATTATTAGTACATTGTTTAATCAATTCTTCACTCATAATATTCTCCTAAGATTTTTGTAAATGTTCTGTACCTGATCCTTGACCGAAAGTATCTACTACACCAAGTCTATCAAACATTGTTTTTGGTAAACCTGCTTTAGGCAATTCTCTTTCTATTTCGGGATCTGCATCTGGAAAATCAAAAAACTCTTCTCCAACTCTTACATTCACATTTTGAATTCTAGCAAGTCCTTGTGCGCTATAATAAAATCTATGATCTTTCTTTTCTCCACAAGAATTACACATGTCACAAAATAAACTACAGACAGGATAATTTATTAAATTTCTTCTCCATTTTTCTCTAAGCCAATCAATCTGTTCCTTCAACAACCATTTAATTTTTGCTTCATTTTCAGGTGTTTCACCTTCTGCACATTTATTATCCAAAGATGTTACTACTCTATCCGGCCCATATGTTGTTGCTATATGAAACATATCTTTTGCGAAAGCCATAACATTTGATCTATGAATAGTATATCGACATCTCCAACGTATTTGATCTTCACGGGTTTTATCTTTATTATATTTGGAAATATTACCGAAACATTTTAAAACATCTGCAGTAGAATCTTTACCTGAATAATATACTCTATCCTGACTACCAATTCCATCAAAACTAATATCAAAAGAAACTCTTTGTTTTATTTCGGGAAATTTTTCTAAATATTCTGTCACATTTTTAAAGAAAGCAGGTTTACTTAATAATATACCATTTGATGTTATATTAAAATGACAATTATGTTTTGCCTTATATGCATAATCCATTAAAAATTTACAATTCTCCCATTCCATCAAAGGTTCTCCACCAAAAATACAATAAAGAGTTTGTTCATCAGGCCTATCTGATTCCATAATATTATCAATAAGATTAGCAATCAATGGAGGTTCGGGTAAATGTTTTGGTCTTCCTTCTAAATGTTGATAACAGTAGTTACAATCTAAATTACATTGACTTGTCATATAAAACAAATGAATTGCACCACCATGTGCTACTCTTGTTTTTTCATTTTCACCATGTGTAAAATGTCTATCATAAATTTCACTAACAGTTGCTTCTTCGGTCTTTATTTTACCTTGTTTTAAATCTTCAATACGATACCGATGTTTATCTGTTGAAACAGCTTCAAAATTTTTCTTTACTAATTCATTTAATTTTCTATTAGAAATATCCTTAACCTTAGAATTTGGATTTTTTTCAAGACTCTGTTCTTGGATGGTAGTCAATTCATGAAGTTTATGAGTTGTATATGGTTTACATATACTCTCTCCATCATTCAGTCCTCTTTCATAATCAATAATATCATCCAATTTACTAAATTCTGGACAAATTTTATCTGAGCGGGATCTCATTTCTCTCTCTATATTTTTTGATTATATAGGACATGTTTTTCATTAATCCTGGAAAATCTAAATTATATTTAAACATTGGTATATGGCCTTCACCTTTATCTGGATTTTCAAAAGACCTTTTAAGTAAATTTTTATCTCTGGCTTGAACCTTATCAGGAGTTTCTTCATCCTGTAATTGACTTATTATTGCATTAATATCACCTTCGCGTGCGGCCTTTTCTGAAATTGCTCTTCTTTCTTCAGGTTTCATTATGGCTCCGTAATAAGTGGTGCAACTGGAAATTTATCATATTCTTCCTTATATTTATAGAAACTTTCTAACCATTTCACTCTCTCTTCATCTGTTGCTCTATCTACCATATGCCATACTTTTCTATTTGCAGATATCCATTCTTCAGCATTCATATTTTTACCTGCGACAAGTTCTGGATCATCACCATAAAATTGTTCAAATACTATACATCCCTGTTCAACAGGACTAAGATATTCCCAACTTAAAGTTCCTTCTTGCCGATATGAAGATTTATGTATGTCTTTTGTTAATTCTTTGGTATCTTTAAAATCTATTACATTATTATGTAAATTATTTGGTAGACTTGACATATAATCATATCTCAAATCCTGAGAATATAATATTTTATCAACTACATTTCTAAATGTTTTTCTATTTAAATCTTGTTTTTTTGATGCTACGATTACATATTCGTTTTTTCTTTTAGCTCCACCTTCTATAGTTCTAAACAAAACTTCATTCATCACATCAACTTTAATTTTATTATCATAATCTAAAATAACCATTACATTATTCTTATGTTGATATAATGTCAAATCTTTTTTATCTAATAATTGGCCCGGAATATATTTTATAGGGCCGCCATCTTGTTTAACCCTTGGATCTGGTACTGGTTTATCAAATATCATGCTGGTAATGCTTCCCTACCAGATGGTAATGAATTCAAAAATGCCTGATGTTCACTATGTTGATCTTTTGAAACTTCTAACATCGAAAATAAATCTTTCTTCTCTTCTATATCAAAAGGAGTATGAAAATCACTTCTACCTTTAAATATTTTTCCAATGTAATTTTGAAATGTTGGCATGTCTTTACATTTTTCCACAATTCTTATTGTTTCGTCATAATACATATGAAATAATTCACATATAGAATCTACTGGTTTATTTCCATTTCTAATTTGAGAATATGTACATCCTGCATTACACACCTTGTATAGATCACACCCTTTACATTTATCATATGTTTTAGGATTAAAAATATGTTGAAAATATGAAAAATTATATTCATCACCTTTCATTGGTAAAACCTTTTTAGATCCAAATCTAGCACATGGGTAAAAATCACCATCTACTGACATAACTGAACCGCTCACTCCTGCAAAACAACCAAAAGGTCTTTTGTTCTTGGTCATCCCCAATAACATATCTTGCAACGGCAAATTAAACATTCCATTAATTGCTAAAATTCCTTTAGAAAGATATTCTATTTGCTTATCTGCTAATCTTCTAACTTCTCTCCTAAAATGTTGTAAATCATCTGTTGACCATATATCATCTCTCACTATAGAAAAATCTGGACAAGGAATACCAAAATCAACTAAAAATTCAAAATTTTCTGTCATAGCATCAACATTGCCAGGAAAAATCATAACTTTACATGTTTTGCTATATTTCGTTAATCTACGAATTAAATGTTGTTTTTCATTATACATCTCAAAAACACTTGAGTATCCTTTATTTTCTCCCATGTTTTTAATAACAGGTCTGGATTCATTTGATGATATTCCATCAAAACTCCAACTAATCCCTACTCGATTTTCTTCAAGCCAGTCAGCAATCTCATCATTAATTAATGTCATATTTGATATAATTGATAATGCATGAAGTCTTTCAGCATATTCACCTGATCTACATTTTTTCGTAGCATGTTTAATTACAGGCATATTTAAAAGAGGTTCCCCGCCAAAAAAAGTTAGGTGAAATTTACCTCTGGCATCAGCATGTGATCTATCTACTAACTTTATAAATTCAGGCCATGCTTTATCGAAAATTTCAGTAGTCATAAATTTGTCTTGATTTGCAATATAACAATAAGGACAACCAAGATTACATTTTTCTGTTACAGATACTTCTAAATGGTATTCAGGCATAAGTTATTATTCCTAACATGGTAATTATATTTTTCGTAAAATTCTTTTTCCGACATTGATCTTTCTTCAATATATTTTTCTTTATTTTTTAAATAATGTTTAAGTGCGACTCTCAATTTATACATATTTTTTTCTTCATATGCTTCATATATTTGGTGTTGTACTTCTGAAGAAGATATTTTTTTATGATGTGATGATAATTGATCTTTGAAATTAAAGTTTATAAAAATTTCATCAAATGATAAATCATCTTCACGACAATTTCCATATTCTATTTTATCTTCATCACTATGAATACATCCTTGACATCCCTTTTCTGATGCTATTTTACAATTCGTCGCATCTCCTATGATCATAATCTATGACCTGTTAATTGTCGATATGCTTTAGATACTGGTTCTAAAGTTTTCCATACAGTGCACAATTGATGATTTGCTGTATGATCTTGCCATTTTTGCCCTAATGTTTTATCAGGATATTTTGTATCTGATGCATCGAAAGAACCTGCTGGGCATTTCAAACAAAAATCTGCAGTACAACTATTACATGCTAAGGTGCCATCTGTTCTAAAATCATTTAAATATGATTGATATGTTGCAGTTGTTTCATCAACAAGTTTTTGTAAAGTATTAGATTTAATATCCCCTCTATGATGATCTTCCCTTTGTCGATACATGCAACCATGACATGGGTAAGTTTTACCATCAAGATCCAATGATAGATAATTTATTCCTGCTGAACAATTTTGTTTTTCTCTCTTAAACCATCTGAAAGATTGTGCTAATTCTATATTGTTATCTATACAATATTTAACAATCTTCATTAAGTTAACTCTCAAGTCTTTCATATGTTGAGCAAATTCTTCTGATTCAACTGCCCCTTCTGGTCTATCTGGATTCACACTATGAGTATCAGGAGTGGGTCCATAATGTTCTCCACGGTCATAATGCCATTTCCAAACTTCAAAGAGATATTTAAAATTCCTGGATGAAATAGTAGGTTTCATTCCCACAGAAAATCCATCTTGTTTTAGTTCATCATATATTTTAAGAACAGATGCCGATAATTTTTTGCTTTCGCCCTTTTTTGTTCTTCTTTCTTTTGTATTGATAGGTTCCCCATCAAAAGAAATTTGTATATGTAACCTATCTTGATGAGGGTAATCGTGTCTTTTACCGAGCATATCTCTAATATCTCTAAGTTGTTTTTTATATTTTTTCAGATAAGTCCCATTTGTATAATACATGAAATTAACTTTTTTGTCATCTTTCAATAACTTCATGGCTGTGCTTGTAAAATGGAAATTGGCAAATGGTTCACCTCCCCACCAATAAACATTCACATCTTTGTATTTGTTATAGTCTAAAGTTCTTACTGCCTCGACCACTTGCTTGGGGGTCATTTCGGTTGGTTCTTGAAAAGCAGAAGAAAGACCACAAGATTCTCCTTCCGAACAGTAAGTACAAGCAAGATTACATTCACTCGTTACGTTTACATCGAAATTAAAACTCTGCATTGGATTAAATCCGGGCATCTGCCCGTTATTTCGTTTTGCTCCAGGTTGCTGTGATGGGGGAGTCCATCCACCAGGTGGTGGAGTATACATCTGATTCGGAGCTACAGTTTCTAAATTATGTGATTGAGTCATATTATTTCTCTATTTGGGCCCGAAGTTACAATTACACGGACAGAAGTTACAGTTACATGGACAGAAGTTACAGTTGCACGGACAGAAATTACAATTACATGGACAGAAATTACAATTACACGGACAGAAGTTACAGTTACAGGGACAAAAATTACAATTGCACGGGCAGAAGTTACAGTTACAGGGACAAAAATTACAGTTACAAGGACAGAAGTCGCAGTTGCAAGGACAGAAGTCGCAGTTACAAGGACAGAAGTCACAATTGCACGGACAAAAATCACAATTACAGGGACAAAAATTACAGTTACAAATACATAAAACTTTCCATTCATCAAGATTGGATTCAAGTGTTTCTATCTGTGATGCCAAAATCTGATCAGTGGCAGAAACGGCTGCTTGAATTGCGACACTAGTAGTAGGAGTTGTACCACCCAAATTATTAGCAATGGATGTTCTCATTTCATTAAATAATGCAGCAAGAACAGGATCAGAATAGCCAGTCCATGAGGAATTACTTATAGATCTTCTTGTCAATTCAGCATTGATAGAATCTCTCATTGTAGTAAAATCTGTCTCCTCAACCAGCGAGCCGGCTTGAGCAGGTAGATTTGTCAAATTTGTAGGACATGCTAAAGGTCCACTCATATCACTCCTCAGATATTACAATTGCATGTGCGGGATTATTACCTATTTCTAGGTAAGTCAAACTTTTATCACTTAATATATTTAGTACTTCATTATATATTAAAGGATCAAAATCAAAATGCCAACATTGTGTTTCAGCCCATTGTCCACCGCAAGATACATATTTTGGAATTGAATCATTATTCGCCGTATATTTTAAATCTAATTTATGTGAATTATCCGATTTAGGTTCTACCCAACCAGTCAAGTGATCAGTAAAGACTCTAATTTGATCAAAAAACGACAAATCAGGAACAGGTTCAACATCACTTACAATGACAAAATCATTATCCGATATACTTAAATCTACTATTATTTCTAGAGGATTATTAGGATCTACGGACATATGCCATCCCAAAAATCTCGCCACACAACTTCATCATTATTATCTCCTAAATTATTTGGCCTAGAATAAACATTATCAACATGTACCGTAGGATTATAGTTGAATCTTCCACCGAAAATTAATCTTGGCTCAAATTCATTATCATATTTATATTTATCCCAAGTAAATGAGCTGCCCATTGAATTTTCAAGCCAATAACCATCTCCTAAATGTATACCAGTATTAAGTCTCAAACCAGTTTTTTTAAGTAATCTTGAATTCTCACCCTGCATATAGAAAAAAGTTGAACCAGCTTCACATTCTTTAATATCGTTTGCCTCTGTGAAATAATATATTTGTTGACCTATTAAATGTATCATATCATGTCTAATTGATCTTATATCACCAAGGTGTCTTTCTAAATTTGCAAGATTAATTTGATGGGCTAAATTATTATCAGGGAATAATTGCTTAGAAATAGAAAATAAAAATGCCGCATTACCTATTGCAGCCCCTTCTGGATGTTCAGGATAAACTGAAGTTACAATTGATTCTTTCCAGGCTTTTTTAAATATTTTCATTCTCTCAACTTGAGTCATAATATTACACCTCGATCTTCAAAATAATTATGAATTGAACTAAACAATTCCGCTATAAGTTTCCATTTATGACTAAGAAAGAAAACCTGAGTATTTTGATTATTTCTTGTAATATATTCTATGGTTGATTCATTTTCAATGGTAGGATAATTATTATATAAATCTTTAATATAAGTTTCAAATGTATCGATGCCATATTTTGCGGCCAAATCCTCAAAATCATTTAATATTCTTCCTCTGCAGTAAACACTTGGATGAACAAAATCTGGACCCGGCTCTTTAAATTCTTTTTGAATACGTTCTTTATCTGGATCGGTATCATCTATAGCAGATGCATCTATTATTCTATATACTTTAAAATGCTCATTGGAAACCACAGAAGACCAGATTTCAATAAACATTAAGTCTTCATCTTCTTCGCTATCAAAATCTAAATGTGACCACCATGGAGCATCAGAAATTTTTCTATAACATGATCCTCTATTTTCATTAAAAATGGTAGGTATATCATTCACTTGCGCCATGTTATACTTTCACTTCAACAGTTTCTCCATCGCTATCTGCTAGGGCTATGCCTATTAATTGATGTGCATCAGTTACAGTTGCACGGGCTTTCCCTGTACCATTATCATGAGCCACAATATAATTTCCTTTTTTGCAGGGACCTGTAATTTTACAAGGAACACGTCCTTTTAAACATATAAAAGGCCATGATTTTGTTTTATCAGATGAATTTAATTGGAGACCTGGTTTAGTTGATACTATTCCTGCTAGGGGCATATCTTTTTTAAACAAAGTTACTTCTTTTGTGCCACCTATTGCTAACACAGTCCCTTGTTCATATTTTTTATCAGCTTGATATTTTTCAGCTAAATCCGACCAATTTGCTGCTGTTGCTCTACCATTAAAAGTAGTGGCGTACATATTACTATACGTCATAGCAGTAGAGCCAATATTATACGTAGTATTTGCTTGAGGGAGAACGGTTTGGGCTGTTGTGGTGCATTCCAATAATGCTGAGGTAGCCACCTGTAGCCCTGCTTTAGTTTTAAACTTCTGCGCTGACATAATTTTATACTTTTATTAATTTTGCAATCATTTTAACGGTTACTGTTACGCCGTCAGAGTTATCTATTTTTAAAGCCATATGAGATGTGCCGGTATTATCACCTGAACCATCCGTAGTTTCACAAGTTAAAGTATGACTAATAGCATGTCCTAAAGAAGCATATATTGTATGATCAACTGTACCACTGCCGCTTTCACATATCATAACTTTTTCTACTGCTGTCTCATTTGCGCCGGCTTTCAATTTTAAAATAAGTTCACATGCCGTATATGTAGCTAAAGGTATCTGTAACATATATGTATTAGCAGCATTAGAAATAGATGCACTGGCCACTAAATCAGTTCCAACATCTTTATAATGCCATTGATTCCAAACAGTAATGTCTTCACCAACTGTAACAGATTTAGCAATACCTGCTCCACCAGTAAAGATAACAGATCCCGTAGTATTAGATGTTGAATTAGTGGCTCCAGCAACTGTTAGATCAGCACCAACGTATGCATTTTTAACAACACTCAATCCACCATCTGTTTGTAAAGAACCATCAGTCCCGCTTGTTGCATCTGTTGCATCATCTACAAGTGCTCTTCCGGTCACGGTAACAGTATCTTCAACATTAAGTGCACCAATCCGGAGATTAAAATAATCTGCAATTGTTATATTTCCTGCAGTATCGCCGCCATCATCAGTATCTATAAGAGCAAATTCATCTGCTGATTCATCCCATATAATTGCAACATTACCAAGAGTTCCTCTATTGATTAATAACCCTTGATCGTTTGTAGATGTTGCGGCATCTCCATTAGCAGATAATGTAATTAATGGATCTGAAACAGATAAATTCGTTGTATTAACATATGTTAATGTTCCATCTACTTGTAAACTTCCAGATACTGCAACATTTTGAGAAAATGTTACATCGCCAGTAAAATCTGCAGTTGTTGTGGAAAAAGCATTAACTTTTAAACCACCTGTTGAGTTAGCCGCCAGGATAGCGCTAACAGTGGTTTTAGCATCACTTACAGTTGTTACTGCGTGAGTATGAGAACTTGTGGTAACACCATCTGTTGTTGACGTGGTTAAAGTACTGGGTGTACCTAACGTAACAGTTGAATCTGTTGTACCGGTAACAGTAATACCACTGCCACCTATGACTGAGTCCACGCCGCCGGCTGAGGCGCCTATGTCCGAAAGTACTTCTGCGTGTGTTCGAAAATGGACATTACCGCCGTTATCTAATACCAGCATTTTTCCACTGGTTGCAGTTGTCCCTGTAGGAGTATTAAGAAGTGTTACATTCGCATCGGTTTTTAAACCTGCTTTTAATCTAAACTGTTGTGCTGACATTTATTACATCCTATGAACTTTTGGTTACAGCGAATCGCGATGCAGTCACTGTTTGATCATCCGACCCTGTTGTTACTTTCAATCTACATAAACTATTGGTAATATCAGTTGCAATTGTGGGACTCATATCAACTGCCCCCAACTCGACTTCACCCCATACTGTTAATGCGGAATCCGTATCATTGTGAGTCATTAAAACTTCTGCTATCCAGTAACCCTTATCACCAAAGGTATTATCTTCAACCTGTACTAGATATTTAGCAGATCTATATGTATTTATTGAAAACTGATCGACCACATGTGTGCCGGCTGTTGATGCAGTAACTTGTGTTGTGACCATCTGCATATATGAATTGACCGTCACTGCATTCGGTGTTAAAAGCGCGCCATCAAGAACACCAGTGGGAGATACTGCTGTCCACTTGCCTAATCCTGAATCAAATTGAAATACATCATTATCAGATGCAGTAAAGGCCGCCACATCGGCATGTTCTTCTATAGAAAGTCCGGTAATATCTATAGAATCAATATATGAACCGGGTGTCCATCTAGCTGCCGCGGCATCCCATTTTAACATCTGTCCATCTGATATACCTGTTAAATTAACATCAGTTAATTGAGATATTTTTAATTGATCTGCAAAGGCTAGTAATTTATCACCAGTAATATGTGTTGCACCAATAATAGTATTAGAACCAAAATTAAAATATTCGTGGCCATCAATTTCTGTTATTCCAAGTGATCGTGTAGATAATGTTAAAGTATTTCCTTGAAGATATAAATCACCAAAAGGTTGAGTATTAGAACCTAAGCCGACAGGACTTTCTCCAGGTTCCGTAGGTGCAGGTTTTAAGTTGACTGTTAGATTTTCTAAATCAACTATACCTAAATGAACTACGGTATCGTCTGAAGCAATCCGAGTTGTTACTGATTTTCCAGGTTGATTAAAACCGCCAACAATAGATGCTCCTCCACCAGAAGTGACTGTGGCTTCTACTGACCCGGAAGATTTTGTTGTTACTGTTGAGGGAGATGATGTGCCCCCAGATGATAGAGTTGCATGGCCACCTGAAGTTACTACATGAACATCACCTATTCTTAATGAATATGCTTGTGAATATGTGCCGGAATATAGTCCTGCATATGCTGCTTCATATGAGCCTTCATATTGACCAGAGTAAATTCCTTCATATCCTCCATAAGAACCTTCGTAACTGGTAGAATACTCTCCCGTATACGAACCTTCATAGGAACCTTCATAAGAACCTGTATATTGTCCTGAGAATGTTGACTCAGCCACTCACACTCCTAACTTTCAAGTAATAATTTATTACCTGATTCCAATAATGTTGCGCCTTTAGGGCTTGCTGTGGGATTTAACGTTACTTGACCTTGGATAACACGGCGGGTTATATCATTATCCGAATTGTTTATAACAACATCATAATTATAACGGCCTGATGCGATATCATCTGATTCAGACCCTAATAATTTTATTTGTAATTTACCGTTGGTCGCGTCTGTTACGGTTGGGGTAAATTTGTGTACTTTGTTTGAACCGGTCCATTTTTGAAAATAAGCTTCAACGGTATAGCCAGTTATATCTGTTGCATCTCCATCATCATCTTTAACTGTTAATGTTAAAGTATAATCCGAGCCTTGATCAACAAATAAATTTACAATAGATGCCATATAATTTCTCCTAATGTACTATTTATAATACCTCATCTATTCCCAAAAATATCTATTATGAATTTTAAAATTAGAGCAATCTCTCTTATGATTACCTGTAAACATATCATAGTCTAAAGGTAAGTTGGTTGCCTTCATCCAGTCTTCTAAGAATACACGATTTCTAACAGGAAGTCTATCTACACACATTTCTTTCGTATAGATCTGTTGTCTTCGTTTTTGTGTTGTTTCCAGACCTACGATCCAATTTCTGTTTGAGACCTCTATTATTTGTAATCTAAACTTTTCAAGAGGTATTGAGATATTATATTGTTTATGTTGCCAATTACCTATTTCAGATGAAAAGGCTGTATAAAAAAAATAACGGTGGGTATGATGATTGAGAGGAGGAGCAGCAGCTTGCTGTCCGGGTAGATCCCATCCTTTCGGACGTAATTGGGGCTTAAACTTTACTAATACATGTTTTACGTGAGGAATATCATGTGGTCGATATCTATTAACTACACCACCATCTTCTATGCATATATCAGCTAATTCATAATTGCATGCATTTATAACCCAATTTCCAGGATCATTCCATGCTTTATCTTCTAAAAAATCTACGTCTTCCGGAACATTCATTCTATCGCGATCTGATATATTCCAAGAATAATTAAACAAATCTTCTCCTGTTCCAGATCCGTTTTCTTCCATCTCAGAACGTTTAGACCAATATGTATATCGTTCTAAACCTATTCCTCTGGCCGCTATAGAAACACCAGGACCACTAACATAAATTTTCATTCATGTGCCCCACCTATTACCAAATAAATCTACATGTAATCTGGGCGAATATCTCCACCCTCTTGCCATAGCTTTTTCAGCAATATTGAATTTTGTTTTAGCTAGCATTTCACTAGTCCCTCCACAAGGCATGCAATATATATCGTATTTTAATTGTTCTCGATGTTGTATATCTGCTATTTCATTTAAATCTTCTTCATCTTGAACAACAAATTTTAAATAAAGATTACTGTGAGCTATTGTACTATATTGATCCCAATTCTCTGGTTTAATTGCTTTTTCATGTTCCTCTCCACTAATACTTAATTTAGGACTGCAAGACCATGTTACATCAACAGAACTCTTTCTCATTAAACATTGATAAAAATCTTCGGTGAGTGGAAATGTACTATTAGTCTCAAATGTAATATTTCTAAGCCCTTTCATAGCTGGAGCATTTAATAAATCTGGTAATTGTTTTTGCCACATTAGTGGTTCACCGCCAGTTAATATTAAATGAATATCTTGGCCATCATTATCCCAACTATTATTGGGAGTTAACTCTAATAATTTTTCAGCTATATCATCAGCTTGTTCAAACACAGAAAGATGCATATATTCTTTAGCCCAACTAGCCGAACTATCACATCCAATATGCACAACTGGTAATTCTTGTACAGATTTATATTTACTTACATCAATTTTTTTCCAAGGCATCTCATCACGTGGAAGAAGGGGTTTACCTCTTTCCTGTCCGAAACCTGGACATTCAAAATTACAACCAAATAATCTTAAAAATACACTTGGTACTCCTACAAACTTTCCTTCACCCTGAATGCTATAAAACATTTCAGAATATCTTAATTTTGACATATTACCTTTATGTTACATCTTCAAATAAATCTTCACCCCATTCTCTGTGTCCTTCACGCCAAGCCATATTGCTTTCTGTTTCTCGTACTTCTACTCTATAACACCAAAGCCTATCTGCTTCGCCTGGCCCCCACATATCCGGAATGAATATACCATTTACATATTTGTATAATTGATCTGATAGACCTTCACATCCGAGTTTAGGTAACGTAATAAGATTTGCGATACCTTTTTTCTTTGCTTCCTTATACCAATCAATATGAGGATCGTCTTCTGCTACTAATAATGTATGATCAAACTGGTCATCTAAAAATTGTTTAAGTTCTCCCATACCACCATAATCTGCTACCCAATTTCTAACATCTAAATGATCTGTACCAAAAAAGAATCTCATAGTAAAACTATAACCATGAATAACATTACAATGACTATCAGCTCTCCATTGTCGATAAGCAACCGGAAACTTATCTACATATTCCTTTGTACTGTTATACTTGTATGTTCTAGATTGATTATTCCCTAGTGTGATTGTGCTCATATTCCTCTTCAAATTCGTCGTCTAATTCGACGTAGTTATTGGCCAATTCCTTACCGAATCGCCGTTGTTTCTTAGAATGGTTTTCTAAGATATCTTTACTAAATTTTTCCTTAGTTTTTTGTTGTTTATATGACTTTGCCATAACTCCGGGCTCTGCTTTCTTAATTGTTTAAGATTAGTCCTACGTTTTCTTCTAGCACTTTGTAAATGAACAATTTTAGCTCTCTCATAATATATATTACCTTCCATATGGTCCATTTCATGTAGGAAAATGCGTGCTGAAAGATCTGAAAAATATCCTGTTAAATTTAAACCAGATGCATCTTCCCATGATGCTGATAAACTTTTCGGCCTTAATATTTTAACATATAATCCTGGATAACTCAAACATCCTTCTGTTTCATAAACTAATTCATCGGATACTTCTATTATTTCTGGATTAAATATCGCC
>Ga0315328_10000068_pt1 | contig 35958 bp, 32 predicted proteins | sample M120032315metaG_FD_203462 | JGI IMG/M metagenome (GOLD analysis project Ga0315328, IMG submission 203462) | Ammonia-oxidizing marine archaeal communities from Monterey Bay, California, United States - M1 200m 32315 | ecosystem: Environmental > Aquatic > Marine > Intertidal zone | place: USA... | reverse complement strand
GCAGCCCCTAATATAAAAAGTAAACCTAGCAATTCCTATAAATAGAAAAAAACAATAATGAAGATTTCCATGAAAGCTCAATTTCTTTTCGCTGCTCTACTAAGTGGTTTATTTATTTCAGAGTTAAGCAGTAGTCAAACTCCGGAATCCATGGAGGTAATCTTGATCTCGAAATTTGGGGGACCGGATGTACTTAAATTACAAAAAATTCCAGTACCAGTGCCAGCAGAAGACGAAATACTAATTCGTGTTCATGCCGCCGCGATCAACCCTGTTGATACTAGTGTCCGGTCAGGAAGAGCTGCAAGTCTTTCCGGCGCAACCCTGCCTTACGTGCCCGGCTTCGATGTCAGTGGTGTAGTTGAACGGCAAGGCTCAACGAGTAGCCCGTTCAACGTCGGCGATGAAGTTTTTGCCATGCTGGACTTGCGAAGAGGCGGAGGCTATAGCGAATATGCAATTGTTAAAATCAGCGAAGCGGCTTTAAAACCCGTTTCAATTTCTCATGACGAAGCAGCTTCAGTTCCCCTAGTAGCCTTAACAGCATGGCAAGCTTTATTCGATACGGCCAACTTAGAACCTGGTCAAACTGTACTAATTCATGCGGGAGCGGGCGGGGTCGGATCAGTAGCAGTGCAATTAGCAAAATGGCGAGGCGCCCAAATCATCGCCACGGCCTCCGAATATAACCATGATTTCCTTCGAGAATTAGGCGCCGATGTGACTGTGGACTACCGTACCCAACGCTTTGAAGATTTTGTCAATGAGGTAGATGTCGTCCTGGATCCTATAGGTGGTGACACACAAGATCGATCGATAGGCTTGTTAAAAAACGGAGGCTCTCTAGTCTCGATCGTGGGATTGACATCAACAGGTAGAAATCCTCCGGCAAATGTAAATGTATCATCTATTCTCGTGGAGGCTCGCGGCGACCAGTTACAGCAAATTGCGGATTTAATTACTGAAGATCATTTAGATCCAGTCGTCTCTTATCGGTTTCCGTTAGAAGATGCTCAATTGGCCCATGAACAAAGCGAAACAAGACGAACTCGAGGAAAGATCATTCTGAACATAGACTAATCAGCTTTTATGATATGTTAATCTCAATTTGAAATAATTCTTATGACCAGCAACAAACTTAAAATTATTGTAATCCCCCTGGTCATCCAGTGCTGCGGTGCTGTATTTGCCGCGGAAGAATACTTAGCACCTAAAACCCAATGGGGCCATCCAGATCTGCAGGGTGTTTGGAATTTCGCATCTAATGTGCCGATGGAACGTCCCGAAGAATTTGGTGATCGCCAGTTTCTTAACGAAGAAGAAGTATTAGAGGCACAGCGGGAAAGATTTTCCATTGGAAGAAGACGCGAGCCCAGCCGAACATCTAACGGAGTCGAGGCCTTTTATAACGACACTATGTGGATGGAGAGAGCACGAGTCGACGGTGTTGTGCGCACTTCTCTCTTGGTTTATCCATTAAACGGTCGTCTGCCAGAACCGGTTGAGGGCATAAGTCATCAACCAGGTGGCGAGCGAGATGTGCCAGGTGAACGCCCAGTGCGATTCGCAGTAGGCGGTATTGGTCGAGACGGCCCTGAAGATCGCGGACTATCAGAGCGCTGTCTGGTTGGGTTCAATGCCGGACCACAATTAATGCCAAGTGTTTATAATAACAATGTTCAGATCGTGCAGAACAAAGATTATGTTGTGATCTTTGCTGAGATGGTGCATGACGCTCGTTTGATTAAACTAACAACAGGACCTGAATTGGATCCAAAAGTTAGGCAGTGGTCAGGCGATTCTCGAGGTTATTGGGACGGGGATACTCTGGCAATAACAACTAAAAACTTTAATGGGCTAACTCAAAGCTTCGAAGGTTACGGTTCTTCAAAGAATAAAGTTCTTTATGAGAGATTAACTCGAATTGGTCCTGAAACTATTAATTATGAATTCACTATAGATGACCTATCCACATTTACTGATAAGCTAACGGCAATAATTACGTTGGCAAAGGTTTCCGCTCAGCTCTACGAATACGCCTGTCATGAAGGTAATTATGGCATGGGTAACATGCTCCGTGCCTCGCGTAATCGAGATGCAACCGAACTTACAGATCGCGTAAGGGAAATGTTCCTTGATCGCTAATTCAACTAGTTCAGATCGAACTTAGGCCTCAATTTTGTCCCCAACAGACTGCCCACAAAAGCCGCAGCAAACCAAAGCCAACCATGCATGCTGGTGGACCCTATTCCGCTGAAGTAAGCCCCGATGTTGCAACCAAAGGCGATGCGAGCGCCATAACCTAGCAAGAGTCCGCCAATAATCGCAGCCAAAATATGACCCTTTGGCACTTTCTTCGAGGGGGCAAATTTTCTTGCTAATCCGGCCGCAATAAGCGCGCCCAGCATAATCCCAATATTCATAACCGATGTAATATCATTGAAAATACTTTGATCCAGAGACGCGGCTGGACCTGATCGAGACCAGTATGCCCAACTGGAAACATCCATACCGACGCCCATTGCGAGCTTAGCCCCCCATAGGGCGAAGGCCGACGTAACTCCCCAAGGCCGGCCAGCCAGCATCATAGTAGCGGCCTGAACCAAGACTAATGCCAATGCCCCAGCGATCAAAGGCCAAGGACCTCTCATCATCGAAAACCCCGAGCGTGGCTCTGTCACTGCGGCACCATGCCGCTTTTTTTCATAGACAATAGAGGCAAACCAGACTACCGAAAAAAGAAGAAGACTGATGACGATACCACCCAGCATTCCAAAGTTTTGAGAAAGTGCAATTGGAGGAACACCCGGTACGTCTTGCCATAACTCCCATTGCCAAGTACCAATTAAAGAGCCTGAAATAAAAGCGGCAAGAGTAATTAACATACGCGTGTTGCCACCCCCAACAGTAAACAATGTTCCCGATGCGCAACCACCCCCTAACTGCATACCAAGGCCAAACATGAAAGCACCGCAGATTACTGCAATGTTGAGTGGCGCAACCGAACCACGAACTTGCACACCAAATAGCTCACCTTGAGCGATAAGTGGCGTGAATACAATGACTGTTAGAGCCAGCATTATCATCTGCGCGCGGAGGCCTGCACCTCTTCCAGTTTTTACAACATCTCGCCAAGCTGCGGTAAAACCGAAAGCTGCGTGATAAAGAATAATGCCGGCCGCTAGCCCAACAATAAACAGTGCTGCCTGTCGCCAGCCATAATTAATTTCCAGAAAAAGAAAAAGTACTAAGCTGATGATCGCGCCGGTGCCAAGGGTTCGACGATTGCGGGTCAGAACGGAAGGGTCGATTTCAGACCTAGGAAGCTTTGTATTGGGGTTCATGACTGTCCTATGTTTACTCTTGTTATTGAGCAAAGTATACGAGTAATTGAGAGCTTGGGTAATTCGCTAAGCCCATTTACTCGCGATTGATCGATTCTTGTTGACCCAAAAACACTTGCGAATAGAGCCAACCCCGGATTTTTACGATACACTCATAGACCCTTATAAAAAGAAGCGGACGATCACGGTCCAGTGATCGCGGAAGGAGACAAATAATGCGCTTTTTCACCCCTATTGCTCTAGGTTTTTCACTGGTTGCGCCCCTCGCTTTTGCACAAATTACGCCCGAGGAAATTACCGTGGAAACTATGTCTGAGCCCGGTGAAAACTGGTTTATCGGCAAGACAGGTAATGGTGGTTATATTTTTGATGCCACTACTGGTGAAATGCATGGCATGTTGTCCCTTTCGCGCTATACACCAGCGGTGACACATTATGCTCCTCGGCGAGAATTTTACGCAACAGAATCTTATCTTGCACGCGGTTCTTATGGCGAACGAACCGACATCGTAGCGGTTTATGACTATGAAAATTTACGCCCAATTGCTGAGATAGTAATTCCAAATTATATGGCACGATTAGCAGTGCGCGGGCATTTAGGCTTGCTAAACAACGGACGCCACCTTGCTGTTTTAAATATGAATCCTGGACATTCGGTTACTGTAGTCGATGTTGAAGATCGTGTATTTGTTTATGAAGCATCAACTCCAGGTTGCGCTGTTATCATGCCAGTTGCAGAAAACGATTTTATGCAAGTTTGCGGTGACGGCACTTTACAGCTTATCCAGCTAGACTTAAGTGGTTTTGAAGCAAACCGAGTTCGTAGTGATGTTTTTTTTAACGTCATCGAAGACGCAGTTTTCGATCGCGTAGCCTCCAGCGCTAACGGTTGGTTTCTTATTACTCATCGTGGAAGAATTTTCCACGTAACTACCGACGACGATGAAATCCTGATTGAAGATGGTTGGAAGCCTCATCTTGAAGGAGAAGAACGGTGGCAACCCGGTGGCCGCAATGAAGTTATTACTGCGCATCATGAGTCTGGCCTAATCTATGTTGCAATGCATGAAGGACCAATTGATACCCATCACGAACCTGGGACTGAAATCTGGGTTCTTGATTCCAACACTCAGCGCCGAGTGGGCAGAATTGAATTGGAAACACCTGCGAATAGTATTCTTGTAACTCAGGAAGATGAACCTAAACTATTAATTGCAGATTCTGCCGGAGGCACACACGTCTATAACGCAGTGACTTTTACCAAAGAACGTTCCATTCAAATTCCTGACTCAACTGCCTTCGAGGATTTTTAAAGTAACCCTAATGATTGATCCGGTAATTCAATTACTAATCTCACTCGGGTTCAGCCTGCTCTTTGTAGTTTCGGGCATTCACAAGCTGAGTAATAGATTACGATTTCAAGGAATCGTCGATGCCTATCAGATAGTGCCCTCAAGCTGGGTTCCATTTGTTGTTATTAAGATCGGGATTTTAGAATTAACACTCGGTGCTGCCTGGCTAATCAGCAATTCAGTTTTAATTCCTTTGTTTAGTGCGGTGTTGTTTAATATCTACATCATAGCTATCTCCATAAACCTTTTTCGAGGAAGAACTTACATTGATTGTGGTTGTGGGTTCTCTGGATTTGCCGGCGCGCAAGAGAATAATGACGGCATCCAACAATTATCACTTAGTTTAGTTGGTAGAAATTTTTTCTTAGTAGGCCTTCTATTAATGGCTGTACTGCCAATTTCTAGCAGGGAAATTGGTGTTGTCGACTACTTAAGCATCATGCTGGGCTTGCTCAGCGCATTATTCATCTATGCTGCGGCGAATCAGTTACTAAGCAATCACAATGCAATAGGGGCATGGAGAAATGTCAGTGGTTGAAACGCTCGTTATCTCCAATATTGTGCTTTGGGTAATTTTAGTTGTTCTGAGCCTACTAGTTTTTGCATTAACACGACAAATCGGGATTTTACACGAACGGGTCGCACCAGCTGGTGCCCTGCAACCCACTACCGGACCTAAAGTTGGCGAACTCACCAAGCAAATGTCTCTAACGGCACTGAATGGCGGCATTCATAACATCGGTGGAGCAGAGGCCAATGGGCTTGCGACTTTTATCTTGTTTATCTCACCTACTTGCCCTGTATGTAAATCTCTAGTGCCAACTGCAAAATCGCTAATCAAATCTGAGCAAGGTCGAATGCAATTACTCTTTGGAAGCGATGGCGAAGATCTCGAGCAACACAAAAATTACGTAAAAGATTTAAAAATTGAAAACTATCCTTACTTTGTTTCTCAAGCTTTAGGAATGAGTTATCAAGTAAGCAAGTTACCCTTTGCGGTCTTGATAGGTGCCGATGGCACTTTACAGAGCAAGGGTTTAGTTAACACTCGTGAACACCTTGAAAGTTTAATCGAATCAATGGACAGCGGAATTGCGACGGTTCAGGAATACGTCAAATCGCAGTTAGATTCTACCGATAAAGCTTATGAAGCATCAGCAGCGGAACAAACGTCATGAATATAGATAGAGTATTTGATAAGACTTATTACTGGATTGATGATAATGCTAGACGAACCAGTCTAGCATTAGCGCGAAGACTGTCGCGTAGAAACTTTTTGTCTAAATTAGGTATGTTTATCGCTGGTGCCGCTTCTTTCCCTTTATTGCCTGTTGCTCGTTCTTTCGCTCAGGAATCAGTTCAGGAAGTAGGTGATCCACAAACCTGCGAGTACTGGCGTTATTGCGCGATGAGTGGAACTCTATGTGCTTGTTGTGGAGGCACTTATACCTCGTGCCCACCTGGCTCTGAAGCTTCACCGATTACTTGGGTTGGCACCTGTACGAACCCAGTTGATGGACGTAATTACTTGATGTCTTACAATGACTGCTGTGGAAAAGCAGTTTGTGCCCGCTGTGGCTGTCATAACACTGAAGGTGACAAGCCCGTATACTTTAATAGTAATAGCAGCACGGTGCTCTGGTGTTTTGGGACCGAAAACACAAGCTATCACTGTACTGTTTCCCTCGTTCTGGGAGCGGCGGACGAAAATTAGTGAGACAAAAATCGATGAGTAAACCAATTGTGATGTTAAGTTTGGCAATTGTTTTATTTTCCACAAGTTTATTTGCCGCCAGCCCCCGCATTAATTATTTACTTTATTGTAGTGGTTGTCATCGTCCTGCAGGTGAAGGTAATCCTCCCAATGTTCCGACCTTGCACGGCGAACTAGGTCGCATGATGAGTATCGAGCAAATGCGCGGTTATCTTGCAAGGGTTCCAGGGTCAGCACACGCGCCAATTACCAATGCTGAATTGGCAGAGGTATTAAACTGGATACTTGAAGAATTTAGCGCAAATACCTTACCAGAGAATTTCAAAAAGCTGAGTGTTGAAGAAGTTACTGAAGCTAGGTCGCAAATATTAGCTGATCCCAATAAATATCGAGCTAACTATTGGAAAGCTTATGATTTTTCAGATATCGAAAAATAAACAAGAATAGAGAACTGAGGAAAAAAACATGACTGATCAGAAAATCAATCGCCGCGAAGTAATCAAGAAAACAGTCAACTCAGGAGTAGCATTAGGGGCTCTAGCTAGCATGCCCCATTGGGCTCTACCTGCACTAGCGCAAGGCGAGCAGTTAGTGCCATTTACCGATATGCCTGAAGATTATAGCCGACCACCTGCGCGTCAAGGCGGTACACATTATCTAGATACGCGCATGATCGATGACTTCTATACTGACAATGAAGATTTCTATGTGGTACAGCACTATGGCCAACCAGAATTGGATTTAAACAACTATCGGCTGCGTGTCACTGGCATGGTAGATCAAGAACTAGAGCTTTCTGTGAGTGACTTACAAGATATGGCTCAGTTTGAAATAGACGCAGGTTTTGAGTGTGGCGGAAATCGAGCAGCACTTTTTCATGGTTTGATTGGTAACGCACGCTGGCGTGGTGTCGCTTTACGAAATATTTTAGGCGAAGCCAGGATATTGGATGGGGGTGAAGAAGTTGTATTCTTTGGCGGTGATATCGGCGCAGAAGAAATTCGTGAAACCGAAGTAGAACAAGCCTTTGCTCGCAGCTTGCCTGTTTCCGATGCGATGCGGTCTGAAAATATGTTAGCTATGGAAATGAATGGTGAAGTGCTTCCTCAGATTCATGGTCGACCAGTTCGCCTATTAGTGCCGGGTTATTATGGTGTTGCTAATGTTAAGTGGTTAGTTCAGATTCACGTGCAGGATCGGCGCTATATGGGTAAGTTTATGGGTCGTGATTATGTAACCTTGAAGAAGGAGACAATTGGCGGGCAAGACCGCTGGGTAGAAAATTCAGTTACTAAAATCCATTTAAAATCTTCCATCGTCCGCGTTACAAAAAGCGGAAGTCAGCACAAAATAACGGGCTTCGTACTTAACGATGGTACTGCTATCAGAAATGTTGAAATCAAAATTGATGATGGCCCGTGGCAAGAGGCGTCTATAGATTCTCGATCTAATCGTTATTCCTGGAAACTCTTTACTTTCGACTGGGATGCATCTCCAGGTGATCACTCAATTGTATCTCGTGTGACAGATGCAGACGGCAACGTGCAGCTAACAGCAGAAGAAATGCCAGAGAAAATTAGTCGTTGGGAAAATTACGCGCAATTTCCTCGCACAATTAGAACGTCCTAGAAATAAAGAAGCTGAGATGAATTATAATTAGAGGAAAATATGCTGCAAATAAATCGAAAAACTTCTGACGCTGAAATATGATACTGAAGCCTCAGTTACGATTTAGCTCCAAAAAAATGCAGCACAATTAAACTTTGTACTGCATTCTTTTGTCACAACTTTTTATAAATGCGAAAGAAATCGCGATTAAAGTGCGACTATGTTTTCAGCCTGTGGGCCTTTCTGGCCATCAGTAACTACAAATTCTACTCGCTGACCTTCAGCTAATGACTTGTAACCTGCACTTTCAATTGAGCTAAAATGAGCAAATACATCTTTGCCCCCTTCTCTTTCAATAAATCCAAAACCCTTTTGTTCATCGAACCATTTAACGGTTCCAGTAATTTTGTCTGACATAATAGTTTCCTATAGAAAATAATAAATAGTTCGCAACAATCTATAAATGAGGCGCGAACGACATGCTAGAAATTGGGCCGATACTTATAAACTACAGGACGAAGTATTTCAGAAAAGACGACGAAATGGGGAGAATAAATAGTTCGCTTAGTTTCAAGCAGGGTGCACGATACAGATTGTGAAGGTATGCGTCAACATCTAATCAGATAGATAATTGACATGCTGCTTCCTTAAGAAACCTCATGGGATTGTTCAGTTCCTAAACGTTTCTATTAAACTGCAGGATTCTACCTTTAAATGCGTCAGGCTTAGTCTTTGGACTAATTGCATTCAATTGCTCAACACGAAATCCAAGTGCTTCCATTCTTTGGATGAAATTGTTCCGGTAACCCCTTCCAGCCTCTACGATAATTACTTCACATTTAGGTTTTGCAAAATATTCAATAAAAATTGAAAGATTTTTTGAATGTTGTTGTTCATACAACAAATCACTGCCAATTATTAAATCAAATTTTTTGATTTCACCGTCTTGTTGATCTTCCCAAGCTGTTCGAAAAAATGGAATCTGTTTGCCATTGTTTAGCTGTGTGTTGTGTTCGAGATAGTCTCCAGCAGAAGGATGTACGTCAGTAGCCGAAATATCGGCAAATCTTTCGTTCAATACAAGGCTTGCCAAGCCAACACCACAACCAATCTCCAGTATCCTTCGACTATTGATGTTGTAGTTGGTCATTAGCTCTGCGAGCACTTCACCAGATTGCCAGACCATGCCAAATAATGGCCAGCTAGCAGAAGAAATTCCTAGTGATTCTGCTTCACCATAGTCATCATCAAACTGTTGTCTGTCGCGTAGGCTTCGGTAATGAATATCATGATGACCAAACTCAGTGGTCTGATATCGATACCTTATTGCGGCCATTGACGTTCCGGATGTGAGAAAAATGAGTAAGCTGGATTTAGTACCGGCTTACATAACTCTATCGGCTGTGTACTAGAAATCCTTGCCATCTTCGTCTAATGACCAAAGAAAACGAATCATGCCAATAAGAAGTGGCAGAACCGAGAGTTTGCCTTCTTTCTAAAAAAATGACCAATGATGCTGATTTCAATCTAATTATTTTTTATAAAACCGACCTTAAGATGCAGAGCCTTCTTCTCTTGAAAGAATAAATTCATGCGAAGATCAGCTACTAATCCCCCTGCAGCGCCTTCCAAGAGTGAGGCTATAGCAAAGCCTATGACATCCAATCCCTCGGTTAGGGAGAATTAGTATGACAGTACGTGGCAGGGCCAATGCCAAATAAGCTAATTTACAATTCAGATGTTTTGATTTTCTTTCATTACTCCATTTACTGAGTGTAGTTGTTAGCAAATAAGAATTTGATTCATCGATCCGATAGGTTGCAGTGCGGATTAGGTTTGTCGGTATTTATCCCGTTTTACCGGAGAAACCGTCCTAACACTAATAGGCAGCCCGCACAGATTATGTTACAACGCTCTTTTAAACCACACTCTTCTATTGAGACTATGAACACGCAAAAACTAAAGCAAATAGCCCTAGTAGTACTTTCAACGCTAGTCCTTTCAGCCTGCAGTATATCGGCAGAAACGCAGGCAAAAATGGATGAATTCAACCGGACTATACCGACCTGTTCCAGCGAGGCCGATTGCAGCAGCAAGTGGAATGCTGCGCTAAACTGGGTTGAAGCTAACTCAGATTTCGCAGTGCGTGGACCGGCAGAGGACAGAATTAATGCTACCAGCAACATCCGTTCCCAAGGCGGGGTTGGCGTAGTGGTTACCCGAGTAGCTAGTGGCTCAGGCTATCAATTGGTTGTGGATACCGAATGTTTCAGTGCTTACGGTTGCCCTAATATCTGGGATCTGCAATTGGATTTTAATCGATCCGTCAATGGCGCTAGATGAGACCACCGCCGTCTAAAATTAGTTGGTGTAAAGTGAGATATGTTTGTCGGAAACATGCCAACTACAATATTTATCCAGCTCAGTGAAAAGAAATTACTGCACAGTTCCTGGAAGTATTTCAAAACCGGCCTGAAAATCAATAAGGACGGAAGCTAGCGACAACAGCACTGATGCATCTCCTTGCAACGTGCCATAACCATCTTGTAATTGTTCTGCCAGAGTTGCCTGACCCATAATAACGACATCCAAATCAGTGCGATCCATAGTTACAGTGGCATCAGGATTATTCGACAAATAGCCTTCAATATTACTTAGTGTTCCTCCGCTCATTTCAACAACGAAAGTCTGCTCAGTATCAGGGGTAATAAAATTAATTACATAGTCATTGCCATCCGCCCGAGAACTATCCACCCGGGTCGCTACTGAGTCCCACCATTGAGAGGTAGTCATAGCTCTAGCAAGAGGGCTTGTTCCTCTAGGAGCAACAATAGTCTGAGTACCATTGCGTAGCTCTTGTGCTGTTGCTAGAAACACATTACGCATACTCGCTGATTCATATTGATAGCCAAGTTGCTCAAACACATCTGCGAGAATTGCTTTGCCCTGCCGGTTGTCTGGTTCTGCATAGATTAGTTTGTTTAAGATTTCCATAGCTAGACGGTATTCACCAGATTCATATAGTTCTTGGGCTTTAGCGACAATAGATGTAGCTCCCCCCATCATTTCTACAAACAGCGGCGCGCTGTCAGCAGGGGACAGAGGCGCAAGCGTTGCAGGATTCCCGTCCCAATAACCAAGATAACGATTAATTACTGCGCGAGAGTTATGAAATTCTGAACCATGATATTGGCGCACATTCCATTGCTGCTGCAGACTTTCAGGTACTACATATTCATTATGAATTTCATTAATGGTTACGCCCTGGTTTGCTAAGAATAAAACCTGATTGTTCAAGTTAGCATACGCGTCACGTTGTGCCCGCATAATTTTCTGAATTCGATCATTACCCCAACGCGGCCAGTTATGCGAAGAAACCAAAACTTCCGCATCGCGACCAAATCGATACAGCGCTTCATTAATTTGTTTTGACCAACTAAGAGCGTCTCGCACCAATGCGCCTCTTAATGTGTAAACATTGTGTACTGTTGCCGTTATATTTTCGGCGGCCCAAAAAACTTTCTCTTGTGGGAACCAAGTATTCATTTCTGCCGGCGCTTCCGTACCAGGCGTATTCTGAAAAATCATAGTTACGCCATCAATGGTGTGTTCTTCATAATCATTCTCAATAACAAGAGTCGGCGCAATTAAACCGGTGCTGCCCGCAGCTAATCCTTTCCCAATAGCCGAATCGACCTGTCCGAAGGGGCTTGATGGAATGTTCCTGCCATATTGAAATCCGGCGCGACGGGACATCGCATTACCGGCATATACATTTTCAGAAATGGCTTCAGCCATGAACCCTTTGGGTGCGATAATCTGAACTATACCCTCGGCAACCTTAGCCTCATCAACCACACCTCTTATGCCACCAAAATGATCGATATGTGAGTGAGAATAGATTACGGCCTTCACTGGTCGTTCACCAAGATGTTGGTTGGCCAAACTCAATGCTGCATTAGCAGTTTGTGATGACAGCAAAACATCGAAGATCAACCAACCACTGTCGCCCATTACTAAAGTCATATTCGCCAGGTCGAAGCCACGCACCTGATACATAAAATCAGGGACAATCTCGTACAGGCCGTAATTCATATTGAGAGTAGCTTGTCGTTGCAAGGAAGGATGAATGCTGTCATATGTTTGGCTATTTAGAAGAAAATCATAGCGAGTCATATCCCACACGACTCTGCCATTCTCTGCGGTGATTTGTCGGTAATCAGGCTCAGCAATAAATCCCCGACGGGATTCCTCAAAATCACGATCATCTGCAAATGGAAGTGACCTTCTCAGTTCTCGCTGAAGCTGGATCGTGTATTCACTAGCCTGATTGCCAGAACCATTAAAATGATCCTGTGCTGATGCATTTAGGGACAGGCTCAAAATACAAAACAGTAAGATGGCAGGAAGTGCCAAAGACGGATGTTGCTGACTAATCATGATTTTCTCTTCTGATGCGAGTATCGAGACTAGAGAGTATAACCGCAGAAGCTTGGCAACCGGTATTGCTCTCTGTTTACGGTGAAAATTATCAATCTCTATTCATTAAACCTCTACTCAGACAAAAAATTTTTTAACTCTCTGATTTTAGGTAGATTATTAAGTAGTACGAGCCTCGCCTACCATTCTAATGAAAGCGCTAATAAGGGAGTGAATTGAGATTGATTTTTTAAAGCGATTTGCTCATTTTGATAATGATATTATCGTAACCATTCGCAGCAGTTTTTGTTTCCCGATACATTTCCACATATCCTCTGGCTAAATAAAGAGGCTCCCCCGGCACAGTAGACCCTAATTCTATAGTCATAAATCCTGATTCCCGCGCAGATTGCTCACCTAGGTCCAACAATAGAGTACCGACTCCTTGGCGGATCCATTCGGGATGGGTGTACATAGCTCTGATACGGGCCGGCTCTGTCAAGGGATCACTGTAGGAGTCATCTCTCCCTTCTGTGTGATTACCACCGAAGAGGGTGCGGCGCTTACCCCAACCGCCACAACCAACCATAATTATTTCACCGTCTTTCGCAGATTCGATGATAAAATAGGTACCATCATCGATCAGGGTTTGATCAACTCCCATGGATTCCTTATTCGCTTCAATTTCTTCAGCCGTCAGGAAAGCTTTCATGTTTTCTTCGATAGAGAGCTGCATGAGATTGATGATGTCAGGAATATCCCTCTGCCGAGCAATCCGATGTGTGAAGTGAGCTTTGTTGGTCATCTCTGTTGGTTTTATATAGAAGTTTTCAATAGTCTAAAATAGAATTTTATACATAAGACTGTGAGCCATCTGAATTTCGTGTGCCGCCTACTAGCCGAGAAAGTATCGTTTGAAATTCTTCTTCACTAATGTCGATGTGCTCAACCACTCTTCCATACAAACTAATAGTTGGAACATTTCTTCCCTCAAAGTCTTTCTGTGCTCTCTCCAAGCAATAGAGAATTATTCGCTCTTTTTTATTAAGTCCGTCTCGAGCATCTGGAATATTTTCAAAAGGATCTATAGTGACCATACTATTAATTATCAGAAACCCTGTTGGAACCCTTATGCAGAAATAATTCCTAGCCGAATACCATAGACATACCATTCAACTAAACAACTGTATTTTACTATAATGGTTAGCATCACTCGAAAGTATATAGAAAAAAGGCCAGAGCGAGACTGACCTTTTGTCATATTTATTAAATTACCAATTTTTAAAACTATTCAAAACGAAAATAACGCTTAATCGATCGGGGGCCGACTTCAGCACTGTAAATAATCCCATCTTTATCAGCAACAATCCCTTCACCGCCTGAGCTTGCTGCGTAGGGGCCATTGTTAGCATCGAATGGGTCTGGAATGAAGAAATGAACTTCGCCAGTTCGCGCACTTCCTACACGAATACCGCGTCGCCAATCACCCCTACCACGACTTTCATTAGATTCAGAATCGACGGCGAAAAGCATGTCATTATCATCGATATAGATACCGCTATTGCGACTGAACTGATGCCAAGTATCTAACAAGTTTCCTTGTTGGTCGAAAATTTGAATTCGATTATTGCCTCGGTCAGATACAAACAATCTGCCCTGAGAATCCATGGCTAAACCATGAGGTGCGTCAAACTCGCTTGGCCCAGAACCTGGCTCACCCCATTCCATTAAGTAGTTGCCTTGAGAATCGAACTTCACGATACGTCCATTGCTGTCGCCGCCATGCCCATCAGCTACAAAAATGTCACCATTGGGTGCCACATGAACATCGGAAGGCATATTGAAATGACTCTCATCTGTTCCAGTAACTCCAGGTGTACCCAGTGTTAACAATCTGTCGCCCTGTGGTGAAAACTTAACGACGATATGTCCTTTTCCTTCAGTACCAGGGGGCAAAGTAAATGGCGCATCAGTCACCCAGATATTGCCGCTATCATCTACATGAAAGCCATGGGGAACTGCAAAAATACCACCCCCAAAGCTGCGCACCATTTCGCCATCAGAATTAAACTTAAGTACGACCGGCAAATTTGATTCAGCACAACCACGAATTGGATAGCCGCCGCGGATAGAGTCAGACTCACAACGTTCTGCTATCCAAATTGATTTCCCATCAGGGTCCACATCGATAGAACTAGACGCACCCCACTCACGACCAGCAGGCATATTAAAAAAACCGGTAATAATTTGATAAGGATTAGGTAACTCGTTTACAGGTTCTATGTTTGCTTGTGCAAATGTTAACGAAGCTGCCAAGGAAATGCTGAGAGTACTAATTAGTTTTGTAGGGAATTTCATGTGAACTCCTTCTGTTTATTATTTTCTATTCTTTCCCATTTTCTGCGTGTTTCAATATTAGGAGCTATAAAGACAGAAATGCAGAGCTAAGCTCTGCATTTCAAGTCTCTTACTAAAGCGCATTGTTATTATAGTTTTGAACGCTCCAATTCAACATCAGCATTACGCCATAGTTCATCGAACTGCCGTTTAACGATAATAGCTTCTTGCTCTTTGCCCTGAGCTTCCAGCGCCTGATAAAGACCGAAAGTTGTCCAACCATTACGTTGGTTCCACTCTAGGTCTTTTCGATAAACTTCTTCAGCTTCCGCTGCACGATCTGCGCCGAGTAAAGCAGCACCCAGGTATAGCCGAACAGATTGTGACCAATCCGGAGGCTCGGTGTAGTTCAAGTTATCTTGAAACTCTACCGCGTGACCGTAATGCAAAATAGCGCCATCAAGGTTGCCTTTCGCTTCTTCAATTTCGCCAAGTAAGCCATGCATCGCTAAACCAAGAACATGATCAGCAGGTGTTGGCCCTACTCCAGAATCATTAACCCCGTCTGCAGTCATTTGCTCGCGAATAACTGCAAGCTCTGCTTCCGCTGGAGCAATATGTCCGCGGGCGGCATGAGCACTCCCCATGACATAAGCCCACATACCTTTCAGGTAAGGGCTATCGGCTAGCTCTTTATTCTCTGCATTGGCTGCATGAATTTTATCCCATTTTCCAAAGACCTTATCCATCATCCAAGCATGAGCGGTATTCTTATTACTACCTCTTAAAGCGCCCATTCCTTGTCCGGAGTTCTGATAAGCTGCCGTACTCGCCTCTTCATAGTTACCTTGGAGCATATTTGCATAGCGGACAAAATCTAGCGCGTGGGGCTTATGAATTTTGTGAGACAAAGGATAAGTTCCAATTAAAGGAAAATTAGTGTCGCCCCAAATCTCCGCAAATTGATCATCCACGATTTGCGATCTTTCATTAGACAAAATAGCTTTTTCGTATTCACCAACTCGAAGATAGATATGTCCAGGCATATGAACCATATGGCCAGATATAGGTAGCGAACCTTCCAGCTTCTGTGCTGATGGCATCGCCAGTTCAGGTTGATCAGAGCCCTCCATCAAATGAATGTACAAATGGTTAGCGCCTGGGTGGTCATGCTCTACAGTCATAGCTGCCTCCAACGCAGCCTTACCTTCTGCAGTCCCCGGTTTAGCTGATCCATCAGCCTCCCAGTAATCCCAGCGGGTCGTATTCATATAGGCTTCCCCAAAAACGGTAGCTATATCTGCATCACCGGGGTATTTGTCATGCAGATCGCGCATAGCTGCTAGGAACGCAAAATCCCTCTCTCTGTCATCTGATATTGCGTCCTTGTTATAAAGTACAAAGGTAGCATTAATCAGATCACGCTCTAATTCAGTTCCGTTACCTCCTAATTCCATTGCTCGACGAATCGCTGCAAGTCCTGCGCCTTGCGGATCATCTGGCAAACCTTGGTAACGACTGTTTGGATTCGGCCCAGCGGCATGGGCTATGCCCCAGTGCGGCATTGGGTTATCAGGATCTAACCGCGCAGCTTCTTGGTAAGACGCTATCGATTCCGGAAAATAGAACCCCCAAGCCATACGAATGCCTTGATCGAAAAAAGCTTGCGCTTCGGCAGAATCCGTAGCTATTGACCGGCTATAAGTGCCGCCGCCAGGAACAATTATGGCCAAAGCTTCATCAGAAGATTGAGCATAACTTATTGATATTAATGTAGTTAATATGATTGCAGCGCTAATTAGTGCAATTAGTTTGCGCATGGACCTCACCTCGCGTTCATTGAATTGTCTGTTATTGTCATAATAGTTTCATCAACTGCAGGCCCCACCAAGGTTGGCACACCTACAAATCAGGAGGGCAGTATACTCCGATCAATGGGGTCAGAATAGTTTGATCTAGAGCTGACCATGCTCGGCGCGCACAGAATTGCAATAATTCCACGGTTTAAGTATTTTGACCTTGTCCAGCGCATGGTTTCAGCATCTAGTCTTTTCTCCTACCGCTTGGAAGCACGAGTAATAGAAAGAGTGTGAAATAATGATAATAACCAAAATAACGAAACCCCTATTCTTAATCTGCTCCATTGTCTTATTTCTACCCTTTGTTCTTCCTCCTAGTAGTTATGCCCAGGATGAGGCAATCGCATACTCTGGCATTACCGAATCAAGAATGATGTTTCAAAATAACTGCGCAGTTTGCCATGGGGAAAATCTCGAAGGCTCCGCCCAAGGATCGCCGCTTCGAGGAGATTTAACTCATGGCGAATCCATGGATGACATTATTGCCAGTATTACGAATGGTTATGATGCTGCTGGCATGCCAAGTTGGCGTGATATTTTTGACCCTCTAGAAATTCAGGGCCTAGCAATGTATGTATTGGAGTCACGGGCGAACGTTGGTTACGTAACTTCGAACTACGATACGCCCATGGCTGTTCCTAAAGAAGAGTTTGAGACTTCCCTCCATAATTTTCGCATCGAACCTTTAGTCACAGAATTAGATCCTTTGCCTTTTTCAATTGCACCATTACCTGATGGTCGAGTGCTAGTCACGGAAAAGACCAAAGGTGTTCGCATTATTAGTATTGAAGGTAAAAAATCAGAATTAATAGCAGGAACTCCTACTGCCTTCGACGACATTTATCGATTGGAATCTCGAATCGATATCGAACGGGGTATGGGTTGGCTATTTGATATCCTGCTACACCCAAACTATACAGAAAATGGTTGGATTTATTTGTATCACAGTGACCGTTGTATAGATTGCAATGACTTAAGCCGTGAAAGAGAACGCCCCGTTTCAATGAATCGATTGGTGCGAGGGCGCATCGAAGATAATCGATGGATTGATCAAGAAATTGTTTGGCAGGCACCCATCGAAGATTATGGTCTTGCCGGAGATGTTGGCGCCGGTGGTCGTGTTGCATTTGATAACAGGGGACATGTGTTTTTTACCATTGGCTTGAAATGCGGTGGGGTTGGCGGTGGCATTCAAGACTTGTCTACGCCTTGTGGCAAAACACATCGGGTAAATGATGACGGTAGTATTCCGCAAGATAACCCTTATGCTGGTCGTGATGATGTTTACCAAAGTATCTACACCTATGGACATCGAAGTCCCCAGGGCCTGGAATATGATCTTATTAACGGTGAATTATGGGGGAGTGAGCATGGACCTCGGGGTGGTGATGAAATAAATCGCCTGCTTCCTGCAGAAAATTACGGGTGGCCTTTATACTCAATCGGTTTGCACTACGACGGGACTCGCGTTAATGGAAGAGGCCTGGGCATCGCTTTTGAACTCTCAGATATACAACAACCTATAGTAGATATGACCCCTTCACCGGCAGTGTCGAGTTTCATCATTAGTAGTAGCGAACAGTTTCCAAACTGGAGCGGTGACTTTATTGTTGGCTCGCTAAAATCTCGCAGCCTCTTTAGAGTAGATATAGAAAATAACCGCTTTGTGGAACGAGAAACTTTGTTTGAAGGCATCGGTCGTGTTCGAGATATTGAACAGAGTATTGATGGCACTATTTATTTACTTTTCGAGCATGGTTCCGGTGGTCAGATAGTAAAACTTATTCCTACCGACTAAATGGTATTTTTATCATAAAAGAGTAAATATAATCTTTGATAAACTAACATGAATCAAAAAAGATATTTCGGCGACAGCCCTCCGAAATAGTAGTGATATTTTTATACTAGTTTTTTAAAATTTTAGTCTACGTCTTTCCTAGAGATTTTACTGAGAAACCATTCATGAAAGAGATAGAACTGGACGTATTCACGGACTACATCTGACCTTGGTGTTACCTCAGTACCGTGAGTATTGAAAAGTTGAAAGAGAATTATCCTGTAAAGATTCGTTGGATGCATTTTCCGTTACACCCAGGAACACCTCAAGAAGGGCAGCCACTAGAAGATCTTTTCCCAGGTCGTGATTTAACTCCCATGAAAGAACGTATGAAGGGTCTTATGGCAGAAGCCGGATTGCCCTACGGTGATCGCTCCCATACATTCAACAGCCGCCTTGCACAAGAGCTTGGGAAATGGGCAGACACCCAGGAGAGTGATGCCGACATACACGACTTGCTCTATAAAGCCTACTTTGTCGACGGCATAAACATCAGTAATGTTAACGCCTTAGCAAAAATTGCCGGGAGCGCGGGTTTAGATGTCGAAGCCGCGCACAAGATCTTAGCCGAGCGCGAATTTGAATTTGAAGTGGATAAAGACTGGCGGCGATCTCGAGAAATCGGTGTGACCGGCGTGCCGACATTCTATAGCCATGATCTCGCGGTCGTAGGCTGTCAGCCTTATGAAACATTAGAGAAATTTGTCCAGCACTTAATTGAATTGCAAGAAAGATAATAAAATAGATTTCTCAACCTAGCTCATCGTCATAAGCTCCAGGTATCTAGCTAGAGTGGCAACGCCACTGCAAGCAATTCATATCTTTTCTCTTAGTTTCATCTGCTCTTAAATTTGATCAGCTTACACTGACATGGGATATTTCGTTACTCGAAATTAATTAGTCACTGCCTCAGGATGTCATCATGACAATAATCAATTCAACAGAGAGAACAGCACTTATAACATGTGCTGAACGCTATATGGGACCTGCTATTAAGGAAAAGTTTGAAGCTCTTGGAATTACCGTGGTGACAGGAAGTAATCCGATGACTTCCCAAATGGAATGCGAAGAATTAATTAAATCACTGGGGCGAATCGATATTCTGGTGGCCAATCTGGCGGAACCACCCATGACCGGCCCAGTGCAGGACATCAAAAATGACGACTGGAACAAGCTATTTGATTCTCTCGTAGATCCCCTGCTATATCTGACACGCGCAGTCATTCCACAAATGGTCGCAAGGCAGTCAGGGAAGATCATTGCCGTTACTAGTGCCGCCCCATTAAAAGGCATTGCCAATAATGCAGCTTATTGCGCGGCACGAGGCGCACAGAATGGATTCATTAAAGCGGTAGGGTTAGAGTTGGCTCGTAGCAATGTGCAGGTAAACGCAATTGCTCAAAATTATATTAACAACAATACATATTATCCTGATGACATTCTGGATAGTGACAAATTTCTTGATCACATTAAGCGAAACGTACCGACCAATAAAGTCGGTGCAGCGGAAGAAACTGCAGAGCTAGCAGCTTATCTCGCCAGTGAGAATTGCAAACATATGGTGGGGCAGTTATTACCACTTGCAGGCGGTTGGACTACCTAAGTTTTATCGTTTCTTTGTCAGCTTTCGGTTCAAAATTAGGTGGTTGAGTTGTCTTGAGATAGTGAATTTACAAGGAAATGAAAAAAGAAGAAAAATTGACTGAACTACCACGCAGTTAAAAAACTGAGGACCTATACCAACTTAGAGTCCTTTCCGTCCCAAAACGGTTTACGCAATTCAGTTTTTAAAATTTTATTAATCGGTGAAAGAGGCATTGGCTCCTCTCGAAAAGTAATACTAACTGGGCACTTGTAACTAGCGATTTGCTCCTTACAGAACTTTATTAGTTCTTCTTCTGAAATACTATACTCACCTTTTAGGTTGACTACTGCATGTACCGCTTCACCCCAAGTTGCGTGAGGAATGCCTATGACTGCACATTGATAAATGGCTGGATGATCTTCCAGAACATTCTCTACTTCGATGGGATAAATATTTTCACCACCACTCACTATCATGTCTTTGACGCGGCCTTCTAGGAATAGAAATCCTTCATCATCCAGATAGCCTGCGTCTCCAGTGTGGTACCAACCGTCTTTTAGTGCCTCAGCAGTTTGTTCTGGTAAGTGCCAATATCCCGTCATGATATTGTCCCCTCTCGCCAGAATCTGACCGATGGTATTCGCTGGAACTTCTTTATCATCTTCATCGGCGATAATTAAGTCCACATGTTTCACTGAACGGCCCACCGAACCTAGTTTGTTGGCATTAGGCCCTTCTAAAACATGATACTTAGAATCAAGACTAGTTAAAATTGGCGATGCTTCAGTCATGCCATAGGTCTGAAAAAACTCGGTCTTTGGAAATGATTTAATGATGCGACTAAGCAACGCGATTGAAAGCGGCGCAGCGCCAGAGGCCAACATCTTCAGTGATGACAAGTCGTAATTGCCAAAATCAGAATGATCCAGAATCATCTGATACATAGTTGGGACCAAAGTGGCAGAGTTGACCTGATATTTTTCTACCGATTCCATTAGGACCCCTACATCAAACTTCGGCAGTATAACCGCATGCCCACCCAAAGCAGTACAACTAAAAACTCTTGAACCGGCTGCTAGGTGAAATAAAGGCCCAATTACCAAAAAAGTCCAATGCTGTTGCATCCGGTACAAAGGAATCGAACACAATGTGTTGCACTGGAAGTTGTTATTACTCAACATCACTCCTTTTGAACGCCCGGTAGTGCCGCCGGTATAAAAGATAATAACTGTCTCATCGTCAACACTGGGGCTTATTTCGCAGTAGGCATTATTCCTAATAATCTCGTAAACATGTTGTTCGTAGGACAGCATGCCGTCAGGCGCAGCGTTGTCACCACAAGCGATTAAAGTCTTGACGCTGTCGCAACTTTCTTGAAGCTGTCGGGCCTCGATTAGATAGTTTTCATCTACTATCAGTGCAGTCGGCGTACAATCTTGAACGCACTCAACCATTTCACGTACCGCGAGTCGATAATTAATTGGCACCATGGTGGCGCCGAGAATTGCAGGCGAGTAGTAGGATTCGAAACAAGCGTTTGAATTCAATCCAAGAAATGCGATACGGTCACCAGGTTTAACGCCAGCCCGCTGTAAAATTGTTGCAGCAGCGTGACAACGGTTTTTAGTTTCCAGCCAGTTTTGAGTGCGCCCACGAAAACTAATTGCTGGATGTTCTGGCCATTTCTTAGCAGCAGTAAATAGTAAATCACTAATTTTTGTTGGCTTGTTATCACTATCCATAGAAAGATTTTATTCCCATCTGACATATATTGAGCACTTTATTGTTTCTGTGCTGCTTTTCTCTTGTTTTTTGGCGAGATTACTGAGGCCCTGCGATTATATTTTCATCATGTAGCTTGCTGATTTGCCCACTACTCATGCCCAGAACTTCTGTCAGAATCTCATCAGTGTGTTGCCCCAGCAAAGGCGCCGGTTTTGGTGGCTCACTTTCCAAACCTGAAAATTGAATGGCTTGTGACGGCACAAGATAGGCTCCTATCCCGGGCTGCTCGATCCGGGTAAACAAAGGATTAGCCTCTGTGCAATCCACATCATTACTGATTAGTTCTTCAATTGACTGATAAGGCCCCCAGCAAACACCTGCTATGTTTAAACCTTGTTTTACTTCGAGGTAAAGCTTGTCGGCAAACCAGGGTGCGAAAAGATCCTTAAGACGTTCCCTCGCTTTAAATCGATCCCCTTCCTTGGAAAAATCCAATCCTAACTCTTCTTCCAAAGAAATAATCTGTGGCTTTGTGTTGGTCACATTTATGATTGCACTCCATTGGTTGGGGCTAACGCCAACTATCATTACCCGGCGTCCATCTTTACACGCAAAATCATGACCGAAAGTCCCAAAGATATGATTGCCCATGGGCTGACGCGCTTCCTGATTTACTTCGGCTTCCGCGACATAACCCAGGTGACCCATTGTTGCTAGAGCAACATCCGCTAGCGCCAGTTGCACAAACTGTCCCGCTCCGCTTAAGCGTCTGTGCCTTTCTGCAGCTAACAAAGCAATGGCGATTTGCTGACCTGCAAGGACATCCCAAGCCGGAAAGGGATTGTTAACAGGCGACTCTCCATCCCCACTTAAAAACGGCAAACCGATCTTACTGTTTACTGTATAATCTAATGCGTTACCTCCATGGCGATCACCTACTAAATTGACGTAAATTAGATCTCCTCTAGCAGCACGTAATGTTTGATCTGCTAACCATCCTTTCGCTGGGAAATTGGTGACAAATAAACCATTATCTTCTCCTGGAGCGGCAATCAGGTTCTTGATAAGTTCTCGGCCAGCTTCATTGCGAAAATTGACAGCGATTGAGCGTTTACCTTTGTTTAGGCTGTGCCAGTACAAACTCTTGCCGTTTTCTGTCACCGGCCAACGATGATAATCTATTCCGCCACCAATCTGATCAAAGCGAATCACATCTGCACCAAGCTGTGCCAAGGTCATGCCCCCAGAGGGAGCTGCGATAAATGCGCTGCCCTCAACAACTCTTAGGCCTTTGAGAATGTGTTGCACTGACTACTCCAATTAGTCGATCAGCAGGTAACCGTTATTGATTACTATCTTGTCCTGCTCTAAAGACTTACATCGAAAAGCAATCTCTTTGCCATTGCGCCAAATTTCAGTACGAATAGTTTCTCCTGGATAAACTGGTGCCGAGAAACGCAACCGCATTCGCTTGAAGCGATTCGAATCATAGTCACAGCAGGTTTTCACCAGTGCATGAGTCATCACACCAAAAGTACAAAGCCCATGTAATATTGGTGCATTAAATCCTGCATTTCGTGCAACACTGGGTGAAGCATGTAAAGGATTATAGTCGCCAGATAATCGATAGATTAATGCTTGCTGTGGCAAAGTTGGTAAATCACATACTTCATCAGGTTCGGATGTTGGAATAGCATACGGTTTTGGTGCTGATGATTTTCTATCACCACCGTAACCACCATTACCTCGCGCCAAGATTGTAGTTACAGAAGTACAAAGATCTTTGCCAGATTCAACATCTTTTACCACTCTATCTGAAGTTATTAACGCTCCAAACTTTTCGCCCTTGTCAGCCACTTCGGTGATTCGAGTCGTTGCTTCTACAGTAGCTGCAGTAGGAATTGGATTATGAAATATAATTTCTTGCCCTGCATGCAATACCTTTACCCAGTCTATATCCATGTCCTCTTCTTTTGCCCAAAAACCTGGATGCGCCATGACCACTGACTGACTAGGCAGAACTTTCAAACCATCTTCATAAACATAACGCAAGCAGTCTTCATCCAAAGGATCTTGTCCCATGCCGACTCCCAGAGCATAGAGAATGCAATCCTTTTCGGTATAAGTTTGACGAATTATTCCGAATTCGCGCTTTAATAAATACTCTGGGTTAAATGACATAATTAATTTCTTTTTATTTATGGAGCTTCTAATTATTTAGGTCGTTTTTTAGGCAAGTAGGGTGTCAAAAAACTTAGATTGACTGATGATCTATGAACCATCTGTAACAGAAACAGCTTCAGTGGGTATCGTCCTATATAAATCGCATTTCATACCATCACATTGGATCCCAACTAAAAACATCACCTGATCTTTCAAGGGGGCAGAAATCGGATTTAAATGCCGGGATTACTCGATCCACTACTTTACCCGGTGTCCATCCTTCTGCTGTATGAGCAAATCGGATCGGCCGATTATGATTAAACAAAAATATTTCATTATTACGCACACCAAAGATTTGTCCGCTAACATCTTGAGCTGCATCGCTGCACAATGCTATTGCTAAGGGAGCTATCTTATCTGGCGTCATCTGTTGAATTTTTTCAACTCGGGCTTTTTCTTCTTCGGTATTCGTTGGAATAGTCCCGATTAAACGGCTCCACGCAAAGGGTGCGATGCAATTTGAGCGAACACGAAAGCGACCCATATCCAACGCCATGGATTTTGAAAGTCCGACAATTCCGAGCTTTGCGGCCGCATAATTGGCTTGGCCAAAGTTTCCGATCAAGCCAGAAGTTGAGGTCATGTTTACAAAACAACCACTCGTTTGTGCCCGGAAGTGCGTTGCTGCCGCGCGGCTTACATTGAATGTTCCTTTTAAGTGAACATTGATGACAGAATCGAAATCTTCTTCTGTCATTTTATGGAAGATTGCGTCACGAAGATTGCCGGCATTGTTAATTACACAATCGATGCGGCCGAAAAAATTTATTGCGGTTTCTACTATTTCGTGCGCAGCATCCCAATCTGTTACGCTGGCATAGGATGACACTGCCTCACCACCTGCTGCCTTTATTTCATTAACCACCTCATCCGCAGGACTGGCGTCAGCGCCTGAACCATCTTCAGCTCCGCCCAAGTCATTAACAACAACCTTGGCTCCATTGGCAGCCGCCATTATAGCGATACCGCGACCAATTCCTCTTCCTGCGCCTGTTACGATGATGACTTTATCTTGTAGTAATGGAGCATTCATTGCTTGGATTTTCCCTTCTTTATATTGAGTTTGTTACGTGTGATTAAGCGCTCTCAATTAATCCTCTGGCGATGACTTTTAGAGCCAGTACTTCTTCAGCGCCTTCGAAAATCGATAAGACTCTAGCATCTACGAAATAGCGAGAAACTGAACTTTCCTCCGCATAACCCATACCTCCATGAATCTGCATGGCTTCGCGAGTTATCCATTCTGCTGCTCGGCAGCTAAAGAGCTTAACTAAACTTGCCTCCATTTGACCGCCACCTTCGTCCATCTTTTCCGCTACCGAGTAAGAAAATTGCCGGCAGGCTGTTATTGTAGCGAGCATCCGCGTTAGTTTTATCTGGGTTAACTGAAACTTGCTCAATGCTTTATCAAACACTCTACGTTCATTGGCATAGTTCACCGCTTTCTCAAATGCTGCTTGCATGAGTCCGGTGGCACGCGCTGCAGTTTGAATACGACCTCCAGAAAATCCCGCCATAGTGTAGTAAAAACCTTTGCCTTCGCCGGCTTCTTCACCCACTAGATTTTCAGCGGGAACAAAATAGTCTTCAAAGAATAAATCATAGGAGTGCATACCTCGATAACCGAGAGTAGCAATCGCTTTTCCAGTTAAGGCACCACCCCTATCCTGCTGATGACTGAAACTATGCCCCGCAAAGGCAGGCTTTTCAATCAGGAACATACTTAAACCTTTGTAGCCAAGAGATTTATCTGGATTGGTTCGGCCCAGTACCACTATTAATTCTGAGCGACCAGCAAAGGTACACCAGGTCTTACTGCCATTAAGTATCCAGCCACCGTCCGTTGGTGTGGCTTTAAGAGCAACTGTTGCAACATCGGATCCTGTATTTGGCTCAGTAATTGAGATCGCACAGAGCATTTCACCATTGGCCAGAGATGGCAGCCACTTGTGCTTCTGCGCGTGTGTACCACCTGCTAGAAGAGCTCGGGCAGCTATTTCAGGTCGAGTAATTAGACTGCCAGCAGCACCTAATGAACCTCTGGAGAGCTCTTCAGTCACTACAATCATGCCGAGACTGTCTGGGTCATCGTCTGGCTGCAATCCGCCAAAGCGCTCAGGGATACAAGTGCCAAAACATCCCAACTCTGCTGCTGCTCTAATTATCTTTTCAGGGATGTCTTGATCTTGGCGATGGATCTCCTCCGCGAGCGGAGCAACCACGTCGTTAGCAAAACGATAAAAGGTTTCGCGAACAAGTTCTTTCTCTACGTTCAATATTGAAGGCAGCCGAACTATTTCGTCCTGTGCAATTTTACTGCCTAATGCCGCAAGTGTTGCGCCACTGCAGTTTGTCAGCAACAGTTTTACATTGTTGGTAGATTCAAGAGTGAATATATCTGCAGCATCTAACTGCACATCAACTGAAATTGATTTTAGGCGGGAGAGCACAGACTGAAAAATTTCACCTGCAAATATAAGACTAAAGCTATGCTCCATTGCATTTTCATCAGCTCGATTAGCATATTCAAAAAAACAATTTGCGGCAGAGATTTCTGCTACACAGAACGCGAGTTCATAACTGGCGAACTGATAGTTGTCGAGTAGTGCTGAGTTTAATTTACCATCTTCAGTACAAGCGATCTTAATATAGTGTAGCCCAGCATTTACTTGAACCTGCAGTGTTTCAAGTACACCCTTCGCTTTCTCCAGATCTATACTAGATGTTTGTACTAAAGAAACTGAATTCACCGGCATTGTAATAATTTTCGCAGTCTAAATTTTTGGGACAAAGCATACCAAGCACGAATTATGAAATAGCATGAAACATAGTGCTATTTAGTTATAAGGTCCGACAATTGAAATAGAACAAATATTCTGGTGCGGAAATCCACCCAGATTATGATTCAATCCCATTTTTGGATTTGATAATTGTCTGTCGCCAGCACGCCCATTTAGCTGCAAATAATTTTCATAAATCATCCGCAATCCTGACGCACCAATCGGATGGCCAAAACACTTGAGTCCACCATCGATCTGACAAGGCGTCTTGCCGTCAGCGTCAAAGTTACCATCAAGCACTTCGGTAACCCCCTTGCCTTCTTCCGCGAGCTGCAAATCTTCCATAGTGACTAGTTCGGTGATTGAAAAACAATCATGAACTTCGGTCATGGTAATTTCTTCTTTTGGTTTACTTATCCCAGCTTCATCATAGGCCCTTTGAGACGCGATTCTTGTAGTTTTTAAATAAGAACCGTCCCAACTCTCGTGACTAGACTCAGTACCATTGGATACGGCCAATTGCAGTGCTTTCACAGAGACTAAGTTTTCCTTGCCTAACCTCTTCGCAATTTCAGGCGTGGTTACGATAGCGCAGGCAGATCCATCACTCACACCACAACAATCAAATAGACCAATTGGCTCAGCAATGTAGGGAGCACTTACGGCCTGATCTTCTGTGATTTCCCGGCGCAGATGTGCTTTTGGGTTCTTCACACCATTCGCATGGCTCTTTACAGAAACATGAGCCATGGCTCGTTTAAGGTCTTCTTTATTGAGCTTGTGTTTTGCTCGATAGCCCGTTGCCAATTGTGCGAATGCACCGGGCGCGGACAAGTTTGGCCAATACATATCATTTTCCAGGCCTCTGGAGCGCTGAGGTAAACCGCCGTAACCTGTGTCTTTGAGCTTTTCGACGCCCAGAGCGAGAGCAATATCACAGGCACCTGAAGCAACAGCATAGACAGCACCGCGGAAGGCTTCGGTTCCGGTCGCACACATGTTCTCTACTTTAGTGACAGGGATATAGTTCAGACGCAATGCAATGGCCAACGGCATGGCGCTTGCTCCAACATTAAACGCGTCGATGCCCGCGCCAAACCAAGCTGCTTCTATTTGGTTTCGCTGAACTCCGGCGTCTTCGATACATTCCTCGAAGGCTTCAACCATTAGATCGGAAGGACTGGCGTCCCAGCGTTCACCGAACTTGCTGCAACCCATGCCCAAAATGACAACTTTATCTTTTATTCCACTCGCCATGGTTTAATACCTGCTTTTAGTCATTAATTTTTATACTTATGATTAATCGTTAATTTTTTTCTTCTATTACGGCTTTCCAGAAGTATTTCCTGAAGCCTCGTGCTGGGTCAAATTGCCTGATTCGAAAATGCACTGAAACTTTGGAACCAGACTCGATACCACCTTCTTCAACTTCCGTGAAATCCATCATAATTTTACCACCGCCATCGAACTGCACCATGCCAAAATATGCAGGCGGACTCCAATCAAATGTTAAGCGGTCAGCAGTCCAAGTGACGACACTGCCTTGTTTGTCAGTAAACGAGTAATCATCTTGACTGTTTAAGGCGTTACAATCAGGATTTACGCAGTACTTCTCTTTTGGGATTTGTACGGTGCCGCATTCACGGCATTTACCTCCTAGAAAACTTGTTAGAAAATCTTTTCTTCGGTTATACCCAGAGAGGTAAGTCTGTTTGTCTGCTTCACCGCGCTTGCCAATGTCCCGCTCAATCAAATTATTAAAGCCCAGAAATTTATTGTAATTATTTTCTTCTCGACGACGCGCTAGCGCTCCACTAACATTTAACGCAGGCTTGTAATTAGTAATCGCATCAGTTGCTTTCAATAAAATGGCGTCACAGCCCTGCCCAAATCCAATCATCAGAATATGATCACCAGGATTTGATTCTTCCAACGCTTTTGCTAATAGTAAGATTGGTTGAGCGGCGCCAGCTACACCGACTGTTGAAATTTGATTATCAACTAATGCAGTAACGTCTATGCCAAGTTTTTTCGCTAAGACTCCTGGTGTGCGAGACTGGTCAGTTGGAAGGATGAAGTGATTAATATCTGTAGTACTCAGTGATGCCGACTGGAGTAATTTTTTAACAACAGCCGGCACAGTTTTCATAAATCCTTCATCGCGGATCCAACGCTCTTCCCAATCATAGTCAAAACTGGATTCTTCGCCACGATAATGATCCACAAAATCTACGGCTAAGGTTTCGATGCCCACACACTCTGCAATCACATTCTCAGAACCCATGAGAACTGAAGCGGCGGCATCGCCCCATAACATTTCTGCTCTGGAGCCTGCTTTGCTTCTTCGATGTTCGGAAGCTACCAGTAGCGAGTCTCCCTCCGCTTTTGACTCTAACAATGAGATTAAAGCAGAGGTAGCAGCCCGCTGAGAAGCCCCTATATCCATAGTGCGAATTTGATTGTCAATGTTGAGCGCTTCGCTAACCACGACAGAATTTTGTCGATCTAGAAAAGGAAACGTGGTCGAAGCTAAATACAATGAAGAAAGTTTGACGTCTTGATTCGATGAAAGGCACTCACTGGCCGCTTCAACAGCCATGGTGATCACATCTTCATCCCAATTACAGATCGCCCGCTCACCTTTGCCGAGAGATTTTAAGCCCGCATCAAACCAAGCATTTGCATCGGCTACAGCTTTTTTGTTGAGCCTAGCGCGAGGGATGTAGACGCCATAAGCGCTAATACCAGTCATAATTTTCCTCTTAAACTGTTCGCCCTATTACTAACTTCATTATCTCTGACGTGCCGCCATAGATGCGCCTTACTCGAGAATCAACAAACAAACGAGAAATAGGGTACTCACTCATGTACCCGTATCCACCAAACAACTGCAGACAGGCATCAACAATTTTATTGCCGCTTTCCGTCGTCCAAAGTTTCGCCATTGCTCCTTCTTCTGGTGTAAGTTTACCTTCAGTAGTTTTAACCAGACACTGATCGATATAAGACCAACCAACAGCAAGGTCTGTTTTCATCTCTGCCAGTTTGAACTGAGTATTTTGAAATTCGTAAACTTGCTTACCGAAGGCTTTTCTTTCTTTGACGTACTCCACGGTTAATTCATAGGCCCGCTGAGCCTCTGCCAGAGCACGGCAAGCAATAGTGATTCTTTCTCTGGGAAGTTCGTTCATTAATACTGCAAAGCCCCCACCTTCCTTCCCCAACACATTAGAAATTGGAACTCGAACATCGGCGAAAAACATTTCGGAAGTGTCTGCTGCTTTCTGGCCGATCTTTTCGAGATTGCGCCCACGACTGAATCCTTCCCGCTCGGTTTCCACGATTATTAGACTTACACCCCTAGCGCCAGCTTCAGGGTCAGTTGAACAGGCTAGCAGGACAAAGTCACAATTTTGTCCATTAGTAATGAATGTCTTCTGGCCATTGATTACGTAGTCATCGCCATCTCTAACTGCAGAGGTTCGAACTGCTTTCAGATCGCTGCCACAGCCAGGCTCGGTCATGCCAATAGCAGGGATGGATTCGCCCGTCACCATTCTCGGTAACCAGTATTTCTTTTGTTCTTCAGAGCCACTATGTAATAAATAGTAAGCGACTATATCGGACGACACTGAAAACCCGACGCTAGCACCACCGATGGCATAACCCACTTCTTCGGAAAGTATCATGTTGTAGAGAAAGTCAGCGCCAGGGCCGCCATATTCCTCAGGAATACCGCAACAATGGAAGCCATTCTCCCCTGCCTTAAGCCAAAATTCCTTCGGAAGCCTGCCCGCTTTCTCCCAACTTTCGATATTTGGCTCTAGTTCTTCCCGGAAAAAACGTCTGGCGTTACTGCGAAAGAGCTCATGATCACTATTGAAGATTGCACGATCGTGCATATTGCTACGGTCCTCTTACTCTATTTGTGTGTCGACTAAAATGGATCGCAGATTCTAATCGAAATGGACGATAATTGCGATCTAGGGCAGGGTAAGGCCTTAGTCTAGCTACCGCATAGATTGGGTTAAAGAACCCTTGAGAAAAAAGTACTAAACAACCAGAGTCCTGTGTTTTAGGAATATCAGATTCACTCGAAATGCATAAGCCACCCAGCTAAAAATAGTGCCGCAAGAATTAGTGAATGGAAAGTCTAGTAGGTCGCAAGTTACATATAGCGCTGTTAGCGCCTGTCAATGATTGCAGCGTCAATGAGTTGCGAGAAATTTTCCCGAAAGCCACCGCCGCTAGAGGGAGAAACTTGCGCCATAATCACAATAACAGTGTTTTGTATTGGATCGATAAAATAACGCGTTCCAGCTGAGCCATCCCACCAAATAGTGCCTTCTGATATGGGAAAACTATAGGCATTAGGATCAAGCACGAGATTAAAGCCACCCCAAGTCCAGCCTGAGCCAGCCCAATATCCATTCGAACCAATAGGCATAGCCCGTTCCGGTACCGCATTTTCAAACATCAGATTGACGGTACTTTCTTGAAACAAACGCTCCCCTTGAAACAAACCGCCATCGAGAAGCATCTGTGAGAAATTCACAAAATCCATGACAGATGACAACAGACCCACCCCTCCTTCAATCAATCGCGGTCGCATAGTGAAAGGAATTGATTCAATCTGATAACGCAGTAGTTCGCCGTTGGTAGGGCGATAAACAGCGGCAAGACGGTCGCGATCAGAGCCGCTAGCCCAAAACTTAGTTCCTTGCATGTTTAGCCGCTGCAACAATTCTTCTTGAAGAAATTCTTCAAAAGGTCGCTCCGCCCAGACTTCGATAAGTTTCCCGATGATGGTCGCATGAATTCCGTAACGAAATTCGGTTCCTGGATCGTGAAAAAGAGGAACACGAGCTGCGTTGTCGACCATTTGATCAAGAGTAATGTTTCTATCTCTAACAGAATTTTCACGATACAAACGAGAGCTGCGACTACCCAGTCCAGATGTGTGGGTGAGCAAATGTCTAACCGTGATATCTGCAGTTCTTTCTCTGGTTTGAGAAAGATCAGTGCTCTCTGAGTCGAGCAAAACACGTTGAGATTCAAATTTCGGCAAGTACATACTTACTGGATCATCTAATTGAAACTTACCTTGCTCATAAAGCAGTAGTGCTGCAACACTCGTGACTTGTCTCGCCATTGAATATATGCGAAACATTGCGTCATCTTGCATTGGCTTCGCTTGTTCTATGTCCATTAAGCCTAAAGATTCAAAATAAATTACTTTGCCATCCCGTGCGACAGCAGCAACAACACCAGCAATATCTCCTTCATCGATATGTTGTTGTAATCGCAAAGTTGCGCGATTTAAGCCGTCAATCGACATACCTACACTAGTAGGGGTGGAAAATTCTAATTGCGCAACGGCCGTGTTGGAAAAAATTAGGCTAATTAATCCAAAAAGAGCCGCCAGACATTTTTTAGACATAGTGATTCAACTATTTAAAGGGCAGAGAGAAACTATTTCGGATCAGGCAGGAGTGTGGCCTGCCAGTCAAAGGATATATCTGAAATCGCGATAAAGTGGGGATTCAACAGTGATTCCTTCTGATTATATCGCAGCGCCTGGAATTCTGTATCTACAATATCTCCACCAGCGGCTGCTAATACTGCATGGGCGGCGGCTGTATCCCACTCGGAGGTAGGCGCAAGCCGAGGGTAAATATCTGCCTTCCCTTCTGCCAGTAAGCAAATTTTCAGAGAGCTCCCCATACTAACCACTTCAGCTTTACCTAATTCTGCTTCCATCGTGTTTATCAATTGATCTAACAAGTCACCGCGATGGCTTCGGCTTGCTACGACCCGAACTTGGCCTTGGTTTAACGCGAAATTTGCGATTGAAATAGCATCTGCTTCACCAGTTGCTGCGACTTTCCATGCGCCGACCCCCGTTTTACCTAAATAGCTGATGTTGGTAACAGGTACGTGGACGATTCCTAACTCAGGAGCACCGTTATTAATCAAAGCGATGTTGACCGTAAATTCACCATTGCGTTTTATAAATTCTTTGGTGCCATCTAGAGGGTCCACCAACCAGTATCGAGACCAGCTCAATCGCTCATCGACAGAGGTGCCATCAGATTCTTCAGACAAGATTGGAATCGAAGGTGTAAATTCCTTCAACTCAGCAATGATGATTTCGTGTGCATCCCGGTCAGCTTCGGTTAGGGGCGAATTGTCATCTTTGATGGTGACATCGATATCACCGGCTCGCTGGTAAACCGACAAGATTGCATTGCCGGCAGTTTTTGCTATTCGTAATAGCGTATCTAGCTGATTATCATTCAACATGGTGATTTGGAGATATTCTGATTCTAATTCTTGAACTCATTCGATAAGCTTGACACATGTTGCATGACTCGACAGAACATGCCAAGAAAAAACTGTCCGGATTTTAGTATGCCACCATGGCCTGCCATAGATACGATTATGTTTGATATGGACGGCACTCTGTTGGATCTGCATTTTGACAATTTTTTCTGGCTCAAACTAGTGCCAAAGAATTACGCAAATAATTTCAACATCAGCGAAAAAGAAGCTGCAAGTATAATTCTACAAAAATATAAAAAGGTAAGGGGAACTCTGCAATGGTATTGCCTAGATTATTGGCAGAGCGAATTGAATTTAGACATCTTGCATCTTAAGAAACAGATTAAAGAGAAAATTGCGATAAGGCCAAACATTGAAAATTTATTAAGTGAATTACAATTAACAAACAAAAGAATTTTACTGATTACTAATGCACACCCAGCAAGCCTAGAGATAAAAATGAATCACACTGGTATCTCTAGGTTTTTTCACCAATGTATTAGTTCCCACCAACTGCAACTGGCCAAAGAGAATCCTGGATTCTGGGGACAATTACAAACCATCGAGCCTTATGATCCTCAACGTACGCTCCTTTTTGATGATTCTTTTTCAGTACTTCGGCAGGCACAGAGCGAAGGAATTCGCTATCTTTATGGGATTAAAAAACCTGATAGTAAACAACCTGACCTGAAGCATAATGAATTTCCTCTAGTGGAAGACTTTGAACACATTATGCCTTCATGTAATGAAGTCTCGAACGCTGGAGACAATGACCATGGCTGAAAAAGAATTAGATAAAGTGCGCCTTGACAAATGGCTGTGGGCTGCTCGATTCTATAAAACCCGCGCGCTTGCCAAGCAGGCTATCGATGGAGGCAAAGTTCAATGTAACGGATTGCGACCAAAACCAAGTAAGGAAATAGTGATAGGAACACAAATCAAGTTACGCCAAGGATTTGATGAAAAAATTGTTGATGTCAATGCGCTTTCTGAACAAAGGCGGGGCGCACCAGAGGCACAACGCCTTTATGAGGAAACGAAGGAAAGTGTTGATAAAAGAGAAAAACTCTCAGAACAACGCAAAGCCCAACCCAAACATTGGCCCAGTGCCACCAAGCCAAACAAAAAGCAACGTCGACTAATTCAGCAATTTAAACAACAGAATTGACGAATCACTGCAGCATGCCGCCTTAATATTTCAAATACGGCCAGCGTTCGCATGCGCCAAAGATATTTGCCATAATGCGCGCAGCGCCAATTAGCATGATGGGGTAGATAGTGATAATTCGCCATATCCCTTAACTAGGAGTCACTTTGGCTAAGCAATTCAGCGACTGTCTGCAGCGTTATAATCTGCCAGAATTTGAGCGAGAATGGTTGACCGTTATTCGGGGAATTGAAAAAGAAAGCCTTCGGGTTTCACCGGACGGTCATATCTCTCTTTCCGATCATCCAGTTGCGCTAGGGTCAGCACTAACCAACCCCTATATCACAACGGATTTTTCTGAAGCGCTACTAGAATTCATCACACCGGCGTTTCAGGATATCGACGAGTGTTTGCGAGTTCTTGAAAATATCCATCGCTTTAGTATTCAAAACCTTGAGAACGAGGAAATGCTTTGGGTTACGAGTATGCCCTGCCCCCTAGCAGCTGATGCTGAGATTCCCATCGCTCGATACGGCAATTCGAACATAGGCAAACTTAAAAATCTATACCGTCGCGGTTTACACAATCGCTATGGCAGTCTTATGCAAGCCATTTCCGGTATTCACTACAATTTTTCAATGCCGGATTCATTCTGGGAGCCCTATAAAAATATCTGTCAGAATTCTGGAACGATGCAGGAGTTTCGTACTGACAAATATCTTCATTTAATTCGTAATTTTCATCGCTATTCCTGGTTGCTCATTTATCTCTTTGGCGCATCTCCGGCTGCTTGCAAATGTTTCGTGGAAGGGCGAGATCACAACCTAGAAGAATTCGATAAAACAAGTTTGTATCTACCTGGCGCTACTTGTTTACGAATGGGAAATCTTGGCTACAAGAGTGAAGCGCAAGAATCGCTGTTTGTCTGTTACAACGATTTACCGAATTATGTGGAATCTCTCCATCAAGCCATGCACACATCCTATCCAGAGTATGCTGAAATCGGCCAGCAAAGTGATGGCGAGCATCTTCAAATCAACACTAGTTTGTTACAACTTGAGAATGAATTTTATTCTACTATCAGGCCCAAACGTAATGTTAAAAGTGGTGAGCGGCCTTTAGATGCTCTTACTAATAGTGGCATTGAATATGTTGAAGTTCGTGCTCTGGATCTGGACCCCTACTCGCCACTTGGAATATCTGCAGAACAAATTCGTTTTCTTGATACTTTTCTTTTACATTGCCTATTAACCGACAGCCCTCAATGCAATGAAGTTGAGTATCTAGAAGTCGCTAGCAACCTATCTAAGGTAGTAGAGCATGGTCGAGACTCTGAACTTTTGCTGGACAAAGAATCCACTCCAATTACACTTAAAAAATGGTCGCTAGAATTACTGAGTGATATGGCTCATAGCGCGGGTTTGTTTGATGAAATACATAGTGATAGTAAACACTCAGACGCATTGTCTCAGCAACTCGCAAAAACAGAAGACCCATCACTAACCCCATCGGGAAGGATGTTGACTGAAATGACTGAAAGAGAGATGTCTTTCTTTGATTTTTCAATCCAGCAATCCAAAAAACACCACGCGTACTTCAGTAATAATGGTTTAGACGAAAAAACTTTACACCACATGCACGCAACTGCTGCTGAATCTCTCGATGAACAATTGGAAATTGAAAGAAGCGACGAAATTGATTTTGATC
>Ga0315328_10000067_pt1 | contig 36080 bp, 33 predicted proteins | sample M120032315metaG_FD_203462 | JGI IMG/M metagenome (GOLD analysis project Ga0315328, IMG submission 203462) | Ammonia-oxidizing marine archaeal communities from Monterey Bay, California, United States - M1 200m 32315 | ecosystem: Environmental > Aquatic > Marine > Intertidal zone | place: USA... | reverse complement strand
AACACACTACCGTCGCGCTTGACAAACATCATGCCGGTGCCCGGCTCGATCTCTTCGTGTGTGAAACTACAGATACGACGCTCGGGCATCTAATCACCTCCGGCCGCCAATGCTGCGGGCCTCGCGGCCAGTGTCCTTCAGCATCAGGACGTCTCCAACTCGAATAGGTCCAAGCACGTTGCGTGCGATGATGCGACCGATGTCACGAGGGTTGGCTGCGTCGCCTACGCGGACCTTGACCTGGACGGCTTCACCACTCATACCGGTGCGGCCGACAATCTCGACAACCTCAGCGGGCCAAGAGTCCTGTGCCATAGCGAATCACTCCTAGAAAACTCACTCTGACAGCGTTTCGCAGTGGCCTTTGACTTCCTTGAACTTGTCTTCGGTCTCCTTCTCGACTTCCATGACCGCAATAGCAGCGGTTCTGGTGCCTAGGGTCATGCCTGCCGCCTCGGCCAGATATGCCTGGTCCTCGACGTAGATGAAAGGAATCTCTTTCTCTTTGCAAATCATTGGGATATGGGCCAGCAGCTCGCCGGGGTTGACGTTCTCAGCCATCACCACCATCTTCGCAGTTCCACGCTCTGCCGCTTTGGTTACTTCGTTGGCGCCCTTCTTCAGGCGCCCTCGGCCATCCTTGCCTAGATGCTTGACCATCTCGTAGACTTGCTCTTGTATGTCATTCGGGGTTTCAAACGCTATGTGTACACTCATTGGAACTACTCCTCGTGTGGGTAAGCCGCCGCACGACGTGGCCGATATAAACGAAACGGATTCGCAACAAACAACCGTAGGTCGTCTACACTAACTCATTAGCCGCTTCAGACCTCGGGCGAGGGCCGGTGCAGCACTCACCACAGCCCTCGGATTAGGCAGTGAATCAGTGCTGTGTACACCGTCGACGTGATTGGATAGACGAAGGATAGCGCCACCAGTGAACAAACCGTGTGTGCAGGCGGCGTGGACCTCAGTAGCGCCCTGCCGGCGCAACGCGTCGCTGGCCCGGCAGATGGTCCCGCCGGTGCTAATCATGTCATCCACTATCGCCACCACCTTGCCGTCGACATCGAGATCCTTCGGTGTATGTTCTATTGTGTGAGCGTCGATCCTGGTCTTCTCGAGATAGGAGAAGTCACAACCGATTAGACCGGCAACCTCAGTAGCCCTCGCAATGGCCCCCTTGTCTGGGCTCAGTACGAAGTCTGGTGAGACTTCATTCTGTAGAAGATCGGCTATCTCGGGCATCGAGCTGACGAACTCGATTGGAACCTCCATGTCCTTCAGCACGGCGGGCTCATGCAAATCGAGGATGGCAATACCGTCGCAGCCACGTGCGAGAATATCGGCGATGACGCGCGCGGAGACAGCCTCACCCTTCGAGAAGCGCTTATCCTGCCGGGAGTATCCATAGTAGGGGATAGCCAGGTAGACCCCGCTGCCGACATCCTCCATGTTCTGCGGCTCTTCGCCCTTGAGATTGGATAGATTACCTCTGCGGACCTCGGCTATGGCCTCTAACAGCAGGACGGTATTCACTATCCCAGAGTCAGGGTAGGTGTTTGACACCAATACCACAGGTTCGGAACGTACTGCATCGATGGCGTCGGAGGGAACCCGCACGTAGCCCTCGCCATCTGGGAATCTGCGACTCTCAAGTTCGACGTACTGCATCCCAATCAGTGGAGCCAGAGAGGTTGCCACGTCGCGGCCGGATGAGCCACTCACTACTGGCATGTGACAAGAAGCCGGTCTGACGGCCCTTCATGACTCTGCCGACCGATTCGATTCATTGGTGGGCATGACAGGATTTGAACCTGCGACCTCCCGGTTATCAGCCGGGTGCTCCAGCCAAACTAAGCTACACGCCCTTAAGCAGGTGTGCGAGTACCGAACCCGATTTCAAGATGTCCCTAAGACGAATTCATCCCTCTTCCAAGTCCTCGCTGTTGAGTTTGAGAAAACTCGGCAGAGTGACTAGTCTCTTCATTGAACATCGCAGTATGATTTCATCCAGTCTTGCTGTGGTCCGTGCCAACTGGGCAACCGGCACCACGATGGAGTCAGGCAAGCCGTGCCTAGAGCGCACGATGTAGTGTGGCTGGACAACCAGTCCCTTGTAGGTCCGCTTGATCTTCACCATACCGGTTACATTCCCTAAATCCAAGCCATCATTGTCGAGAACAGCTCTATCGAGCAGTTCGTCGGGTGCGTACAACTTTTCATCAATCCTGACTGTGTTCCTCCATCTGCGCTGCAGCTCACGCATCGACTTCGACAACTTCACACCGCCACCGGGCAGTATGCTGTGCACCAGTTCCTTCGAAAGCGGAGCGAACTCCGCCGGCTTTCTCATGTATTCCTCAGCTACCTCGCCCTCGACCTTGATCCGCATCGACCGCACAAGCTCGTCGCGCGGATGAAATCTCTCACCGGTAATCACACCGACTCTGGTCTCGCCAACATAGACATCTCTCTCCAATAATTCCTGTATTCTGTATTCATCGCTCATTAAATCCCTCCCTGTCGGGGGGGAGAAGTGCATCCCCAGGCATTTCTCCTGCCCTTTCAGTGGGCTGCTTGGCACTTATACTATCCGTAATTAAAGACTGATAATCCAATTGGAAAATTAGTCTTATCTATAAATTTTCAATTGAAAAACTAAAGTCAGTTTGATTATTTGTATGATTATCAGAAATCGTGTTTCTTCCTAATCCGGGGGTTTTCCGTACGGATTCTAGAATCCGATTCTGGAAATGTTGATGTGGGAATCGATGTGTCCCGGAGATGATGGGAGACGGGATGGAAGCCCTAACGAAGATTCGCCACAACACAGGTGAGCCCAGAACCACCGGCCTAAGGGATGAGGTGATTCGTGACTTCCTAGAGTCGGATCCCTCGTTGAGCAGGGCCATTGATGAGGCCTCTGACAATTTCCAGAGCCTCAGGAGCGATCTCGGTGACAGGCTGTTCGAGATGGAAGAGGTCAATCTCGTGTCCGAACTTCAGTCAGATTATGTGAATTTCTACTCGTCCCCGACTGTCAACCCCTACGTCGCAATAGCGGCTCGAGGTCCGTGGGTCATCACTTCACACGGGGCCGTGCTGCATGACAATGGCGGCTACGGCATGATGGGGATGGGGCACGGACCTGATGACGTCATCCACTCTATGCAGCAGAACTGGGTGATGGCCAACGTGATGACTCCGTCATTCAGTCAGAAACGTCTGGCTGAGAGGCTTCGCAGAGAGATAGGTCGCAGCCGAGAAGGCTGCCCATTCTCACGTTTTGTTTGTCTCAACAGTGGCTCTGAATCGGTCACTATTTCGATGAGGATCGCCGACGCCAACACGAAATCAATGACTGGAGAAGGAGGTCGTCACGAGGGCAAGCCGACCAAATTACTGGCTCTGACCAATGCTTTCCATGGAAGGACTCAGCGGCCAGCTATGATATCAGATTCATGCAGCACGAAATATGAGGAACACCTCGCGACCTTCCAAGACCGCGATAATGTGATGTTCGTCGATTCCAACGATGTAGAGGCACTGCATGAGGCCTTCACTCAGGCCGATGATGAGGGATTCTACATCGAACTCATGGCAATGGAGCCGGTGATGGGTGAGGGCAATCCGGGACAATGCGTCACTAGGGAGTTCTACGATGCCGCCCGCTCACTTTGCACAGCGCATGGCAGCATGCTAATCATCGACTCAATACAGGCGGGGTTGCGCGGACAGGGTTGCCTGAGCATTATCGACTACGACGGCTTTGAGGACTGCGAGGTCCCAGATATGGAGACCTGGTCCAAGGCGCTCAACGCCGGGCAGTACCCGCTTTCCATCGTCGGCCTCTCCGAGAGGGCTGCCGGCCTGTACGTTGTCGGCATCTATGGCAACACGATGACTACCAATCCGAGGGCACTCGAGACGGCGATTTCAGTGCTCGATCGAGTCACCCCAGAGTTGAGGCAGAACATCAGGGACCGCGGAGTCGAGTTCGTCCAAAAACTCAAGGCGTTGTCCGAAGAGATTCCGGGTGCAATAACCCAAGTCCAGGGGACCGGTCTACTGCTATGTGTTGAACTCGACCCTGAGATTCTCCCAGTGGTTGGCTTCGGATGTGTTGAAGAGTGGTGTAGGTTCAATGGACTAGGCGTTATCCATGGCGGCCAGAACGCCCTCAGGTTCACACCTCACTTTGCCATCACCTCAGCCGAAATTGATCTTATTATCGACGTACTGCGCGAGGGACTTCGCCAGTTCACATCGACAGAGAGTGTCGAAGCAGAGTCTGCAGCATAGTGGTAGAATGCCTAAGATAGTCCACATTAGTGGGGCAGTAGATGCCTTTTATCACGCACTGGCCGACAGATTACACCGCGCTGGGGCTACGCTGACTGAGGATCCTAGCGAGGCCGAGATTACAGTTGGTATTGGCGAGGGCGCTAGCGGCGATGTCGCAATAGTACCCGCCCACGTCGAGCCCGGAGAGGCTGATCTGGTAGTCAAGATACACGATCTTCTGATTCCTGAAGGTGCCATTGACTGGGGCAGTGAGGTCATTCACGACTGGGCCGACTGGGTCAAGGAAGGAGCCGAGGGCATTCATCCCCCCGATATCGAGGCACGGCACTGGGTCCATGTCAGGGATGCCACTGACGCACTCTCTCTGCTGATACTGGCTGACACCGACGCTGCAATTCAAGGAGTCATTGACATGAGCGGACGAAGAGCATGGTCGCCTAAGTCAGTGCTCGCTGAGATGACACTGATGTGGTCTCGTTTCACCAACGCACTGCACCACAGTCACACGATTCACTCTCTGACTGAGGACACCAGCCCCGCGGCTTCTAGCTACAGGCCCAAGGACATCCGTCCAGATTTGGGGCCATTGCATGACGCTTTGCTGAAAGTCGGGGGAGAAGGCTGGCGCCCACTGGTCTCCATGAGAGTAGCACTGATGGAGGTCTTTGCTCACAGGAACGACTGATTCAACGAGAGTTCTTGTCGGACTGGACCTGCTTTCTGACATCTTGAGCGACGTTCTTGCAGCCCTGCATTGCCTTCCTTACGCGGGTCCCAGCGGCGCTGTTACCGCGGTCATGCTTGGCAGCGTCGCCAAGCGCTTCGTTTAGTGCATCTATCATTCCCTGTACCATCGATTCAACGGACATAGAGGCGGCCGCTTTGCTGACCGCCTTTATGCATTTGCACGGCTTTAGTCGACTATTCGCCCACTAATCGCGAAATAGGTCGGCGCCAAGCAGAGGCAGTAGTACCGAAGCATCACCCTCTACTGTCACGTGTGGGGCGTCGGGACGAATCTTTCCCCAGGACACCGCCTCGCGCAGGCGCGCGCCTGAGAGTGAACCATCGTGCTCAGGGGCGGTGGTGATACCAACTGCAGAATCGAGGCCCCCACGATATTGGTTCCACCAGATTACGTGGTGCTTCGAGATACCTCCTCCAACCATCAGCGCATGGCTCTCCTTGGCTGTCCAGGTAAGGTCTGAGAGGATCTGCTCGTCAGCGAGGAAATCGACCATGAAATTCGGACTCTTCTGCCGGTGCATGAATAACTGAGAACCGATTGAGCCATCGGAGAGTCCGGGAATGACGATGGGGATGCGGTGCTTGGCCGCCCAGTGGAGAAGCGACCCTTCGTCTTCTATGCGGTCGCCCATCGCCCAGCACAGCTCGACAGAGCCGAAGCCAAGCCACGGATTGCCAGGCTGCTCTGCTGTACGTTCTGCTTCGATATCCTCCAGCCAGGGTAGCACAACTGCCTCGATTATCTCGCCATAGCACTCGTTTGGCACGATGACGTTGCCGAGTCGATTGAGTCCTTGCTCGCCGAGTGCGACGTCATCGAGGTTGAAGTCGCCGTGGAAGTAATCCTGGTATGTGCGAGCAATGTCGTGGTCTAGGGTGCCACAAGTGGTGATGACCACGTTGAACGCCTTGCGCTTGAGCGCCTCGAGAAAGAATCCTCGAGTCCCCGTAGCACACAAGCAAGCTGGGAATGAGAGCCAGTTGAGGACTCCTTCCTGACCACTCTTGACCATCGCATCGCTAAGCACATCGCGCGCGTGCGCGAGCTTGGTAGCGGTGAAGCCACCAGCGCGCCCCATCTGGTCGATGAGAGAACTGACTTCGTCTACAGTGGAGAAGTCGTAGTCTTCAACTGGAGTGGTGAAGTCGTCCTTGCTGTACTCCGACACGCCCCTTCGCAGTGCTTCCGCGCCTTCAATCCGACGCACTCTCAAGTTGGAATATACGGTCACGCAACTGTGCTGCACGTTCGAAATCTAACCTAGCCGCTGCCTGCCTCATCTCTTTCTCCAATCGGACGATTAGCTTCGCATTATCGCCACCGTCATCGTTTACGACCACATCGTAAGCCGCAGCAACCCAGTTGGGCTGACTAACGTTCTCGAGCACAGAGTCCGAGGAGTTCCATACTCCCGCACCGAGTCCGAACTTCTGCGCGAAGCCCTCGAGGCCACGCTTACCCCGGGCCTTACCGACCATACGCCGCCCACCTCGCTTACCCTTGCCCGCCACACCGGACAGCAGGTCTTCGACATCCTCGCCCATCACAGGCAGCGCCTTGCGAATGGTCTGCGGCACGATGCCGTGCTCCACATTGTATGCACTCTGCATGCCGCGCCTTGCCAACGTCTGACTAATCGCGGCCTCCATCGAGGGAGAGACCGAGTCAGCGTAGAGTATGACCGAGCCGTGCTCATTGCGACTTGCTCTGCCAATGGTCTGTAGCAGCGAGCGTTCGTTGCGCAGGAAACCCTCCTTGTCGGCGTCAAAGATGGCGACCAGTGAGACTTCGGGTATGTCTAGGCCCTCTCTGAGTAGATTGATGCCGACGATGATGTCAATGTGACCGAGGCGCAGCGCCTTGATGATCTCAGTACGTTCCAGTGTATCGATTTCACTGTGCAGGTAATGTGCCTTGAAGCCCTGACGGTTGAGGTAATCTGCCACCTCCTCTGCGAACTTGATGGTCATCACTGTCACGAGAACTCGCTCATTGACTTCTATGCGCTTGCGAATTTCATCCTCAAGGTCCTGCACTTGCCCGGCGGTATCTCTGACCTCGATGTTTGGGTCGAGCAGCCCGGTAGGTCGTATTTCCATCTTGGTGACGCCTTCTATCTGACTTAGCAACCCCTCCATCATCACCCTCTCACGCGGCTTGTCTCGCTCAGCTGCCCTAGCACCACCGCCCCCCTGGACGTGCAGCAGACCTTCTGGGACTCCCTGCCCCGTGATTTCTGCTAGATGGCGCAGTTCGCGCTCACCAGGGGTCGCGCTGACGTACATCATCTGTGGTACCAGATCTTGAAACTCATCGATGCGCAATGGACGGTTGTCGTATGCTGAGGGTAGGCGGAAGCCGTGGTCGATGAGGTTCTTCTTACGCGAGAAGTCGCCACCGTGCATCCCGGTCACTTGCGGTAGTGTGACGTGCGATTCGTCCATGACGACGAGGTATCTCTCTGACCCTCCGTGGTACTTCTCAGCGCACATAGAGAAGAAGTCGAGCAGACAGTACGAACGCTCGCCGCGCTTTCTCCCGTCGAAGTGCATAGAGTAGTTCTCGACGCCCTTGCACGAGCCTACCTGGTCGAGCATCTCGAGGTCGAACCTAGTGCGCTTCTCCTGCCTATGCGCCTCCATTTCCATATCATTGGAATTGAACCATTCCAGCCTGTCATTGAGTTCGGCCTCGATGTCCTCAAGGGCCTGGTTGAAACGCTCCTCACCGGTCATGTAGAACTCGCGGGGGTGAATCCAAGCCTCCTCAAAGTCGTCAAGCGGCTCCCATGAGACCGCCTCACAGACCTGAATTCGCTCGATACCGTCCCAGCCGAAGCGGATGCGCAATGGATCATCTCGGCTCGGCATCCACACATCGAGCACCTCGCCGCGCAGGCGGATGTCGCCTCGTGTGATCTCTCCGTTAATGCGCCGATACTGCAGGCCGACCAACTGCCTAACCACGTCTTGCGGGTCTGCCTTGTCGCCCACAGCTAGCCGCAGGTGATTCTGTTGGAATACCTCAGGGGGATTCAGTCCGTAGATGATAGAGACCGTGCCCACAGTGATGACATCGGGGCGTGAAACGAGAGAGGCCACAGTGGAGAAACGCTCTTGCTCGATGCGCTCGTTCATCTGTAGTTCCTTGTCGATGTATAGGTCGCGCCCGGGAATGTAGGCCTCGGGCTGGTAGTAGTCGTAGTAACTGACGAAGTACTCCACTGCGTTCTCAGGAAACAGTTCACTCATCTCCTGCCATAACTGTCGAGCCAGAGTCTTGTTATGCGATAAGATAAGCGTCGGGATTTGCAACTTCTCGATGACCTTGGCCATCGCGAAGGTCTTGCCTGAACCAGTCACACCTAGCAGCACGCAACGCTCCTGACCTGCTTCAATCTGCTCGACCAATTGGTCGATAGCTTGCTGCTGGTCTCCGGCGGTGTCGTACTCTGCGCGCAGTCGAAACATCGTAAGACCTCAATCTATCATTCCATCGTCATAATACTCTACGAACGTGAGACTAACTAACAATACCCATCCTGTCAGCATCGAAGCACGGAAAAGAGTCCTCTGAAACCTCCCCATTGCCTCTTCAGATATAGCACCAGCCGCGGCTCCTTTTGTCATCACGATGATGTTAATCAGCGCCATTAGCAACACAGAAGGAACCCAGAGCGTGTAACGCAAGGACCGTTGGTCGGTGAAGTCGTGCATTCCTGTTAGCAGGAAGCACACTAGCCAGCCAATGGTCAGAGCCACACTCAGTTTCCTAGTTGACTCAAGACCATAGCTTGCAGGGAACGAGTGTATCCCCTGTCTACGATCCGTGTCTTGGTCCATCGATGCGTAGTTGATGTCGAATGCTGTAATCCAAAGCGCTACTCCCAAGGAGATGAAGAATATCTCCGGATACCACAGGAAATCCGTACGCCCATCCAACATTCCGGTAATAGCCGCCCAGCCGTGAGTATCCGCTGCGATGGCGACCCATGCGCCTGCTGGAGCGAGGGCTAAGCAAAATCCAATCCAGAAGTGACATATCCACGATATTCTCTTTGTAAACGGGTATATCACGAATGCTAGGACAGGTAGCCATGCCATCTTAAGAGCAACATCGTTCAATCTCCATGCAGCAAACAGAAGTATTCCTAAGAAAGCTGCAGCCAGCATCCAAGCACTCTGCATCGACATTGTTCCAGAAGGCAGATGCCTCGTCGCAGTACGCGGGTTTTCTGCATCTATGTCTCGATCAATAATTCTGTTGAGAGCCATCGCAAGTCCTCTAGCACCGATAGCTGCGATGATAATCCAGACTAAATCCATGCTCTCTGATTCAAACTGCTTGTCGGCGATCACGAAACCAATCAACACGAATGGAAGTGAGAACAGTGTGTGCTCAACCTTGACGAACTCAAGGACTTCTCCGAATCCCATCAGTAGCCCCCTTCGGCCAGCCACGAATCGACTCTCTCGGCGACCTCGGGATCGTGTAGTGTGACGCCGGGCCAGCGTCGGACTGGCAACGGGCCCTTGTTCGAAGGGATCGGAGCGGTGGCGTCCCAAGCTAGTCGGCCACCTGAATCATCGAAGTGCAGGTCACGTCCGACGTCGAAGCGGCAGAAAAGCTGCCACAGAAGGCGACGTCGCCAGTCGTCACTGGCCAAGTAGGCGTCGTCGTCAGTGATGAATAGCCAGCGCAGATTCTGTGCGGCCTCGAGCGACCAAATTGCTTCGCTGATTCCACGGATGACCTCACGCTGCCTCGCAGCACCCTCTTCACTGGGCTCTTCCATGCTGCTCTCGGGCTTCGGATTCCCTTCGATGTTAGTGGTAACCACAAGCATCGACGAGCGCAACATCCTAGCTTGGACAACACCCTTCACAGCTGAGGCAGAAATCTCAAGCGAGTCGGAACAACCCAGTTGCTCGGGGAGTTCGAAGTGTGGATCTCCCTCTGGAGTCGTAGTGGCATCGATAATCAGCTTGTCGTGGATGTTGTCCCATGGCGCAGTGTGAGCTAGTGTGTCAGCGACCATCCCTCTCAGGAAGATAAGATCCTCGGGGATGTGGACACGGTAGTCGAGGGCATCGAGAAGAGCGTCGAGGTCCTTGACCGGATGACCCTCATCTACGGCAATCACGACCTTCTGGAACATCAACTGCCCCGCACCCAACAGGCCCAACGCCGTCTTGCGTGCTTGCCTCGGGTAGCGCTGTTTGGAAGCCACGATGGCGAGGTTGTGGAAACCGGTCTCAAGCGGTAGGAACAGATCGACGAGATCACGTTGCTGGAATTTCAGCACAGGCAGAAAGGCATCACCGACGGCCTCGCCAAGGTAACCATCCTCCATCGGAGGCAGCCCCACAATGGTCATGGGAATCATCGCATCCCTACGATGTGTGATTCTTGTGACGTGCATTACCGGGTAAGGTTCAGGCAGCGAGTAGTAGCCGAAGTGGTCGCCAAAAGGCCCCTCAAGTCTGGTCTCACCGGGTACAGTGTAACCCTCGATGACCACATCGCACTCGGCCGGCACCCAGAGATCACTGGTCTCGCACTTGACTATTGAAAGCCTCTTTCTGGCGAGTAGTCCTGCGAATTCATACTCGGTTAAGTTGTCCGGCAATGGAGAGATGGCGCTAAAGGTCAACTCGGGCGGGCCGCCCAGACATATCGCCACTGGCATTCTGCTCGTGGACGCGTCAGCGTGGCCGGCGCCGTGCTTGTGGGTCTGCCAGTGCAGACCCACCTCGGTGGGGCCGAACACCTGGCTGCGGTACATGCCCATGTTGTGCACGCCGGTCTCAGGATCAGCGGTGACGACCAGCGGGAGTGTCATGAAAGGCCCTGCGTCTTCTGGCCAAGTTCTCGGTATAGGCAGCCTAGTGACGTCAGGTTCCTCCATGACTACCTGCTGACAGGCCCCTCTCGAAACTTTGCGTGGTGCCATTGCCATGCCTTGCCTAGCAAGCCCTATCCCTGTCCAAGGCGCCTTGAGTATGCCACCGATGTCGGGTTTCATCAGGGCGACCATGCCCTCGCCGACCTGCTTCGGCTCCTCAACACCGAGCGCCCTGCAGGTCCGTTCCTTCGTTCCATACAGGTTCATCAGCAGCGGAAACTTGCTGATGCTGCCGTCTGATAAGCGAGGCTGCTCGAATTTTATTGCAGGACCTCCTCGCTTCACGAGTCGGTCAGCGAAGCAGCCCGCCTCCAGTTCCACATCCACCGGATCGGGGATACGCAGCATATCGCCGGACTCCTCTAGGGACCTGACGTACCGGGAGAGTTGCCTCCAGACCATGAGTCGGCGGAGCGCTCACAGAATGAGAAGGTTCGCTCGCCATCGTAGATGGCGCGACCGACGGTTTCTTTGATATCGGACCTTCCGATGGTAACATGGCCGATGCCGTGAGCGCCTGCGATGTCTTAGTTGTCGGAGCTGGCCCTGGCGGCGGAAACGCCGCACTGCAGTGCGCTCGCAAGGGGCTCTCGACCGTGATAATCGAGGACCACCCGGCAATAGGAACCCCGGTTCACTGCGGAGAGTGTATTTCTGAGATCGCTTGTGAGAACCTCAACCTAGAACTGCCAGAACATGTCATCAGCCTCAGGGTGCATGGAATTAGAGTAATATTCCCAGATGGCACCGAGAAGTGCCTGACGGAGGAAGGATACGTCCTCGAGAAGCACCTGTTTGAGAGGTGGATAGCAGATGAGGCTGCCGAAGCCGGAGCCAGCATGCACCTCAATCACAAACTAACCTCAATGGAGAGGGTGGAGGAGAACGGCCGCTTCGCAGGCTGGTTGTGCGACGGCAAGGGAGACGAGTTCCCGATTCGGGCCAAGGTCGTTATCGATGCCTCGGGGGTCGCCGCTGTCTGTTCAAAGATAGTCAGGCCCACAGACGAGAAACCACTCAATCAGATGGGCAAGGTCGTGGCCGGTATGCAGTACGAGATGCTTGAGGTGCCGACAGACGGCTACCTTGACTTCTACATCTGGCCAAAGTACGCCGAGAAGGGCTACCTGTGGATGATTCCCAAATGCGATGGTCGCGCCAACGTAGGGCTGGTCACCGAAGACAGACCCCGGACCAAGAAGGCACTTGACGAGTTCATCAGTATCACTCACTTCAAGGAACTCAAGCAGGTCCCTCCACCCTGGAAGGAGAAGGGTAATCCTGCTTTCGGAGGGACCATCCCAATCTCCGGACCCTTCGATAATACCCACTATGACGGATTGATGCTGGTTGGCGACGCCGCCGGCTTTACCTCTCCGCTCTTTGAAGGCGGCTCACACCTAGCTCTGAAGTCAGCAGTCTACGCCGCTGACACAGCCGCCGCGGCTATCGCTGAGGATGACCTCAGTGCCCAGCGACTATCCGTGTATTCGAGGCTGTGGAAGGACGAGTTCCCGCCGTATGACAAGATACTGCGCGGTAAGAACGCGCTGTTTGACCTGTCAGACGACGAGATGTCGGCAATGGCTCGTTGCTTCCCCGACGAGATGGGGGACATGGGAGTTAGTGGGAAGGCGATGGTAGGACTGAGGTTGCTGTTCCGCCGCCCCGGATTATACTTCAAGAAAATCGTACCTGCAATGCTGGCATTTGGCTACAGTAGAGCTAGGTACTACGGGTGGTGATTCCGTAATCCCGGTATTTGGGTTGGCGCTGCTCGTGCTCGCGCTACTGACTAGTCTGTATCAGATTGCTCGGCCTGAGAATGCAGGAGACCCAATCGTTCGCAATGTCACGATGGCAGCACAGATATCCCCGTTCGCACTGTTGGTCGGAGCTTTCGTACTCGACGCTTCCTCACTCGACCTAGTCTCTCGCTACGGCGGCGACGAACTACCTCTGCTATATCGAATCTCATCCGTTTGGGGTGGCAGGGCGGGACCCCTTCTTCTCTGGGCTGCCATACTGGCAGTAGTGACTTGGTTCATGGCCAGAGATGACGAGTCTGCGTCGCTTGAAGTTAGAATCATGCACGGCTGGGTAGCCGCGCTAGTGGTTCTTTCATGGCTGCTCGACCCGTTCGCTGCGGCCACAGGTGGACAAGGCGAACTACATCCACTCCTCCAGACCGATCTGATGGTCATACATCCGCCAATCGTGTTCTCGTACTACGCTTTGTGTCTGGCCACCGCCAGCGTAGCCCTAGCCGGGGTAATTAGGCGTGATACGGCCGAATCGATCCACGCTGCTCAACTACACTGGGCTCGCGCCGGCTTCGTGCTCGGAAGCATCGGCATCGGGCTCGGTGGTCTGTGGGCATACACGGTGCTCGACTGGGGAGGATACTGGGCTTGGGATCCTGTCGAGACGGGCTCGATTCTGCCGTGGTTCGCGCTACTTCTCATAGTGCATGTTCGAGCCAAACCCGGCTCCAGTGCGGTCTCGGCTGCTCCCGCCGTCGGACTGATTGCCGGAGCGCTTGCCTTCCACGCCACCCTGGTGACGCGAGCAAATGGCGTCTGGGCCTCGGTCCATGCTTTCGTGGCGGACGGTGAGGGCACGCTAGCCGACGATCCCTATCTACGCGTTCTCGACATAGCCGATTTTAGTCCGATAGGAATAGAGATTACTTCCTACTTGGTGATAATACTAGTTCTATTCTACTTCGCGTACGCGCACCTGCGACAGCAGCAACACCTCGCAGTGGTTGCATCGGGTGGAACTACCATGCTGGTAACTAGGCCGCAGCTCGCCGCAGCTCTGCTACTATTCTTCTGCGCTGCCGCATACTGGATTGGATCTACTGCGGTCTTCGCAGTTGGCCTCGTCCTGCTGCTGCTAATCGTGCACGGCGACTCCAAACATCCTCCGATGCACTGGATTGCGATGGGCGTCCTGCTGATGCTATTCTCCAGTTGGCTCTGGATTTCCGAGATTCAGCAGGCAGTCGCCGGGTTGGTCCCGTTCCTCGTCCCGTGGCTGCTATCTCCTGAGGATGAAGGCGAGTTCGAGGGAGCACTGCTACCTATTTCCGACGTCTCGGCACGGACCCGTGCCGCTAGGATGGTACCGTGGTATGGTGGTACGGCCTTCCTGCTCCTGACATGGCTGCTCCTGACCATAGAGATAGACGGCTCCAGCCTTCAGGCTCACGAGTTCTATGGCGCCCCCCTCATCGGGCTTCTTGCCGTCGGCCTGACACTGTATGCTTGGGGGCGTTCGATTACACCTGAGGCGGGCACTTCAATGGTTAGTGTAGTGCTGCTGGCCTCCATCGCCCTCGCGAGCGCCGCTGACCAGTTCTCACTCCCCGGAGACCCCGATTTAATATTCACAAATGGCATTACCAGAGGCGCAGTTGCCCTGTTTTTGTTGACTTGGCTGGTCTTCGCCCTACCCTCGACCGCACAGCAGGCATGGCGCACCGCGAATACCACTCTACCTAAGCTCAGAGAGGAAGGCCTAGGCAATCGCAACGCCGCCCGTACGAGGCTGCTGGCCTCACACCTAGCACACCTCGGCATCCTCCTGTTGTTGGTTGGACACGTCCTGACCACTACCCTTGTCGACCGCTCGGACCCCTCTCATCTAGTCACTCTGGAGCGGGACCAGCCGGTCGAGCATGATGGCTACGAGTTGGTGTTCGTTGGTACTGAACTGATATCCGTAGAAGACGAGGCCTACGATTTTGCCGTCGGCGACGGCTTCATTGGAGTGTTAGTTGAAGTAAGGAAAGATGGCAATCTCATTGACACTTTGAGGCCGGGGATGCTGCGGTTCGACTCACCAAGCGGAGCAGTCAACTCGCGTTCGGAGGTCGATAGGATGACTGGTCTGACAGGCGACACTATCGTGATTCTGGACATCTTCCAGTCCAACGACCTGCTGAGTTCCATGATTCTTGGTGGCACTGACGACGTCGAGACTGTCAGGGTTACCATACACAATCTGAGAGGAAGCCACCTAGTCTGGGCAGGGTGGGTACTAGTGATGCTTGGAGGGGCTCTGGCCCTTGCCTCTAGTGACCGCTCTACAGAGCACTAGAAGCGAGAGAAATATCACCTACGGTGATACCGTTTGTATGAAAAAGGGGGAGCCGGTCGGCGGGTCGCCTAGGAGGCCTACCAATGGACGACGGAACGATAGTTCACATCGATTATGATCTCTTTAATGCGGAGACAGAGAAGCTCATCGAGACGACTCGCGAGGAGGCCGCCAAGGAGCACGACGTCCACGACGAGTCCCGAACTTACTCTCCTATGGTTACCGTAATCGGCGACGGCCGATTGATTCCCGGATTCGAGACCCATCTGTCCGAGGCTGAGGCTGAGACGGACTACAACCTCGACATCGAGGCCGCAGACGCCTACGGCGAGCGTGATGCGAGCCTCGTCGAGACCATCGGCCAAAACGTCCTGTTGCGCAGCGTGAAAGATCCTGAGATGCTCGGCATCGGCGCACAGGTCGAAATTGGCGGACGCACAGGTATTCTTCAATTCCTCAGCGCCGGGCGCGCGAGGATAGACTACAACCACCCGCTGGCTGGCGTAACCCTTCGTTACGACTACCGAATCACGAAGGTAGTCGAGGACCGCACCGAGAAGGTCGAGACATTGCTCAACATGAACACTGGCCGCGACGACTTCGAAGTCGACTTCGAAGGTGACGACTTAACCGTCACCACTCCTGAGGCCATCGCCTATGACCAGAACTGGGCCTTTGCCAAGTTCAGTCTCGTACGTACTTTGAGGGACCATCTTGGAGTCGGTGTAGTAGTGTTCAGGGAAGTTCACGAGCCCCGCGCGGTCTCCGAGGAAGAGTGACCGGCAGACATCCATGGGCTCAATATGAGGCTCGTAGAGTCAACAAACGACACGCGGATTGAAGATAGGTTGTCGTTTCCGATTGATGATGAAGCGTAGCAGCACTGCGGTTTCCATCATAGCAATCTTGCTTGCATCTGCACTGACCAGTGGATGCCTCGGGCTGGCTGCCCAGAGAGAGGTCATGGAGACATGGAGGGAGCCACCGCTAACGATTGAGAAGGAGGAGACCTTTGGATGGGACCACACTTTCTACTCGTCCGGATTGGAAGCGGCTGACCCGTACGAGAGGGAGGAACTGATTCAGTTCGACGAGAGCGTCACCATGCTTGTCATTAACTTCCGTGCACAATTCCCGTGGTCGTCTCAGATTGAGGAAGTCATTGGCAACCAAACCAACGAGCTGCGATATGTCGAGGTGCGTCTGTATGAGCCCGGTGTCAAGGAGGCCGGCGGAGATCCGTTTTGGGAGATTGAGACTAGTAGCGACTACCCGCAAACACGATTCTCCATAGGCAATGGCACCTTCATAGAGGGCAAGTGGACCTTCGAGGTTGAGGCCCGTGGTTACGGAATCACTGCACCGATAGAGCAGTTATCGTTCCACGATCATTTCGACGTCTATCTGACCATCACTCGACCGTGTGTGCGCTTTGATGAGGTGCATGGGAGCGGAGAATGCACCTACTTGACCGAACTGAACTAGCCTCTGGCCTCTATAGTGAGATGCGTAGCGCTTATGAGTCGAGGGCAGGTCGCCGCGACGCTGAGGATTCAACTTGGATGAGAGTCTAGCCCTTCTCGTGCCCCATGATGTGTACGAGACGCACGCAGTGCACATAGGAACTAATCAGAAATCCGCGGACATGAAGAAGTTTCTAGATACCCTGCGCCAGGACTCAAGCGGACTGCATCTAATAGACGTCCACGAGACCGATTCGCGCATCCGAGTGGTGGCCAAGTTCCTATCTCGCTTCGACCCTGAGAGGATTCTCGTCGTGAGCGCCCGGCAGTATGGTCAGCGCCCAGCTCGTAAGTTTGCCGACAACATCGGTGCGAAGCGCATCGTCGGGCGATTTATCCCCGGTACGCTGACCAATCCACGTCTACGAACTTACATCGAGCCCGAAGTGATTCTCGTCACCGACCCGGCTGCAGACGCCCAGGCCTTGTCGGAGGCTGTTAGCTCGGGCTTGCCGGTGGTCGGCATCTGTGATGCCAATAACATGCTGCGCAACGTCGATTTGGTTCTGCCTGCCAACAATAAGGGACGACGCTCACTAGCGCTTGTCTACTGGCTACTGGCCCGAGAGATTCTCAAGATTGGAAAGTCCATATCCGACGCCGACTGGGAACGCTCCCAGAGCGTCGATGACTGGGAATCCACCTTCTAAGGCCTCGACGGCCTCATAGAGGGGTTACCGAACCGCCGCTCGTGACCAATGAGCCCGTGCCACTGTTCCTCGCCCCTATGGCAGGGGTCACCGACCTTGCCTACAGGCTACTCGCGCGCGAGTGCGGTGCCGATGTTACTGTCACCGAGTTCACTGCCGCTTCAGGTTTGACTAGGCGTAACACGCACTCGTGGCTCAAGGTCGAGAGCGATCCTCGCGAGAAGCCATTCATCCCACAGATCTTCGGCGGAATAACCTCAGAGATGGTCGAAACTGTTGAGTTGCTGCAGGACAGGGCCGACGTCATCGACATTAACTTCGGCTGCCCGGCCCCCAAAATCTGCCGCAACGACGCTGGGGCCGCCTTGCTTAGGGACCCTGACAGGGTCGTAGGGATGGTAAGGGCCTGTCTCGATGTAGCCGAGGTACCGATTACTGTCAAGGTGAGACTCGGCACCGGTGGCGGGCCCAACACGGCTCTAGAGGTTGCACAGCGACTGGAGGCTGAGGGCATTGAGCGAATCTGTGTGCACGGCCGCACACTGCGCCAGAGGTACTCTGGCGAGGCCGACTGGCAGCAGATTCACAATATAGTAGAAGCTGTTGACATACCAGTCATCGCCAATGGCGATGTGGTTGACGCGACCACCGCCACAGCATGCCTCGAGGCTACCGGTGCAGCCGGTCTGATGATTGGACGCGGAGCCATAGGTAGGCCAACAGTGTTCCATGAGATAAAGCGCGATATGGGCTGGCACGACCAAAACCCTCCCTGGGGATCCGACGACCCCGCAGTGGCCCGACTCTGGTGTTGGGAGCGATATCTCGAACTGAGCGATGAGGTATATCCTACGCAGATGAACAAGAACCTCAAGCGGCACGCGGTATCTTTCACCAAGGGGCTGCCAGGAGCCTCAGCCATGAGAGTTGACCTCCATTCCATACAAGACCAAACTGAACTTGGAAGCAGAGTCGCCGAATATCTAGAAGCGCTTGCTGGGTCTCATACAGTGGCTGCCTAATAGGCGAGTTAATCAGAGCCTGTTCGATGCGGGAAACGTGTTTCCCTCGTTCAATGTACTCGGAGAGAATCTCCAACCCTGCTCAACTGAACCCCTCACAGGTTGGTTCAGAGACGGCTGCTGTAATACTAATCGCAGTGACAAGGGTCTGCACACGGTATGCTGCTTAGTCACAGATGAATTTCTTGAGTTTGCTCGGCAGCAGGGAAATGATCTCATCACTCCTGCGCCAGAGTTCAACTTCCCCGGACTGAAGGCTGGAGACAGGTGGTGCGTATGCGCCCAGACGTGGCAGGATGCAACCGAAGCAGGGGTGGCATGCCCCATCGTGCTGGAGGCAACACACGAGGAAACGCTTCAGATAGTCGCTCTAGAGACTTTGGAACAGCACGCCGACTGACTACGCCAGAGCCTCGTCGAGCCGCTGAGCAACAGTCCTCATCCGACGCAGCGTCTTCTCGACTCGACGCATCACCTTCTCTTTCACTGCATCTCCGTCTCTGCCGGCGATTCTGAATCCGTAAGGCATCCGGCCTCCGAGGGTGTTGAGGAGTACTTTCTGGGAATCCACTGGAACCGGGTCCAGTATCTTCTGCACTTTCTCGATGTTCAGTGACTTCTTCTTGACACCAGAGATTAGAGCTTTCGAGACTGAATCGTCCAGTCTGCCTATCCCCCCTCTTGTCATCAACCATTCTTCGCCTCGTGCATCGTACTGCCGCATCAGACCACCATACACATCTTGGGCTATTCGATCCAGCATTGGCACACGCTCGACGATACTCGCAGCCCGCATGCGCTCAATCGATCTCTGGACACGGGCTCGAGAGTCGTCGCACTTGTCGGCCAGAGTGAGCAGTGTGACGGCCCTATTGCTTGACGACAGCTCCTCGAGTAGGTTGCGCGACAACCTGTCATCTGGCTTGGCCCGCTCGCCTCTCAGTCCGAGGTCACGTACCAGCGCATCGAACCAATCCTCGCCTTCCGCGATGACCCCCGGCTCGGCCACTTCGATGCGAAAGGACTTCTCATCATCCCCGCTAGAGACGACCATCCTGTCGTCAGACTCGGAAATGACTTCGGCTAGATTGGATAGGCGCAGGTCCAAAATCGCTCGGGCTTGGACCGAGACCAGTTCAATAGCTGCACTAACTGAACCCCCTCTGAGAACATGGATGTGCCAACGCCCTTCAGTGTCTGCGGCTAGTATTCCGGACTCCCTTAGTTTGACGAGTTGGTGGTGGACGCCGGTTTGAGACAAGCCGCTGGAGTTCCCCAATGCTCTGGCGTCCCAACCTTTGAGAGGATCAATCAACACTGTCTCACGCAACAGCCTGTGCAGTGCACCCTGCTCGTCCTCGACGCTAACCCCCTCTGTCTTGCGCCTGACCATCCCCATCGAATCGAGTAGCCAAGCCAGCAGGACATCCGGGTCCTTGCTACCCGTCGGCATAGGCGATTCGGACAGCCTGACTCTGAACATGCGCGCTCCGCGCGCATTCCGAGGCTCAAGAGGCTTGGCCAGTTTCCGGTGCGAACTCAGGCGTATTCGACGCGAACGTCCAACCACGGGTAGTCGACCTCTGAGGTCTGCAGCCCGGACATGTGCGGCGCCAGAGCTAGTCTGGCTGGGCACAGTATGCCACGCTGGCGCAGTACTCCTATCGCTGAGTGCACCGAGGCACGAGACCTACCGAGATCGCGTGCTAGTTGAGCCTGCGAGTCCGGTTCGGGAGTCTTAGATAACCTAGCGACTACTTTGCGCTGTACGGTTGACAGCCCGACTGGAAGCATCTCAGCCGCACGGCTCTGATTGGTCACACCAGTCCCGGCGAGAATCTCTACCTGTGAGGGCGCTCCGATGTAGTAACAGGTCCTCCCATTTACTGGCATAGTGGTCACCGAAGACTTGTTCACCAGCACGTCGAGGTGGTGGCGAAGGGTGCCGTTGGCAGCGTCCAGCTGACGCTGTAACTCACGAAAATGAATCCCTGGAGAACGCTCAAGGGTGTTGAGAATGCGCGTCCTAAGTGGATGCTCCCAAGGGTGGTCTCTGGGCGCTGCCAGAGTGCCCTGAGCAACAGGCGCGATTAACGGCAGAAGGCCGGCAAGGCCCAGTGCCCCTCCGGCTATGGCAGTAAGCCCGTCAACGAACCAAGGACGCGTACTGCGCCATTGCTCAATCAGTGCCATGACACCTTTCGTCGTCGTACGACCTTTGAAGCATACGGTTGGTTGTGTAGGGCGTGCTCGGTATGCTCACTTACTTGGATCCGACGACCTTACCCTGATACAGTTTCATGTAAGCCACCAGTGGACTTAGCAGCCTTCCAGCCTCTCGACCATGTTCGGTGAGGCGGTAGATGACTCGGATTGGCGGTCCATCATCGACCACTCTGTCCACAAGTCCGTTCTGAACGCAAGTGGTCAACTTGTCTGAGAGGGTCCTACTGCTGATACCGTGCAGAAGTTTCCTCATTTCATTGAAGCGACGGTCGCCAGCGATGTACAGAGTCGCTAGTATCTCGATAGTCCACTTTGAACTGAAGATCGAGAACGCGTCTACGGCAGCATCAACCTCCCAACCAATATTGAAATCATCGTCGTTGTATTTCCCGAACGACCTGCGAATCATCGCTCCACTTTCCTCCACTTCGGAGATTGCCTCACGAATCATCTTGAGGTCTGAGGAGGAGATTTGCAAAGGACCACGTGACATTGGTAACAGGTTGTGCAGGACCCATCTAGTGTATAAAATGCACCTCAGTGTAATCGTGAATACTTCTCGGTTGATATACAGGAATTGGATGATTGATGTGTAAACTGCACTAAGTAGCAGGAGGAAACCACATGGATAGATTACTGGAGAATTGGTTGGATGAGACGATAGGCGAAGGCGATGAGATAGTTGAGGTGCCGAGGCTCAGTATGAGGGCAGCGCTCTACGCTGCGATTGCGAACTACCGGGCACCTGCTTGGGAGCAATCTCCTAGGAACTAGCTGCATCTCAAGTAAGTAGGATATATCCAACTACAGTGAGTACTAGGAATAGAACAATTCTTCCTAGACTCTGTTCGTACTGTCCTGATGTCATGCTAATTCCCGGTTGCTGAGATTTGGGTAATGGTTTGTGACAGCTGGGGCAGTAGGTCCTGGTTACATGCTTTTTTTCCATCACTACAAAACCAGGATCTTGCCTCCAAGGTCGACCTGTAGATTCGCCGCCATATGCTACAGGGTTGCTTTCTACGCCACGCGATTCCATCGGATTGTCACCGGTCCAACCACAATGCGGACATCCGTAAGCCATGCTGGTCCAGCAGAGCCTCCGGTATTCAGAGTTCTCATGCATTGGTGTAATTGGGTCTACGGCCTTCAATCAGCGCGCTCAGGCCCTCGAGGGCGTCCGTGGTCCCGAAAACCCCATCCAGCCCCTCAAGCTCGCCCTCTAGGCCAGCCTTGAGATCCGAATCAGCAGATGCGTCGAGCAAATCGTTAGCCATCGAGAGTGCGATTGGCGCGGCCCGGGACAGCGACTTGAGCTGCCTAGAGGCTGCTTTGTCCGCGATGTCGAAACCATCCGGAACCTCCCCGGACATCAGCGAGGACATGTTGTCGTCCGAGTAGAACGATGTCGCGAAGGCGACCGTGGCGTTATCTGAATCAGCCGGGCGACTAGGGTACTTATCCTCGGGCTTGCCTGCAGATGCTATCGAAGCCACGGTGGCCTCGACTTGCGAGGGCTCGACCAGATGGGTCAGCAGACCGAGTGCCTCGGCGGTCGCCGCATCGAGGAAGTTGCCCGCGAGCACTGTGTAGCGAGCGCACTCGAGACCGCAGATACGCGGGGTCCTCTGGGTGCCCCCGAGCCCGGGGTAAATCCCGATACCGGTTTCTGGGAACCTGAACTGGGTGCGGCGGGTGCCGACCCTGTAGTCGCATGCTAGAGCCAACTCAAGCCCGCCTCCAAGCGCCAGTCCGGTAGTCAGCGCAATTGTGGTCTTCTGACTGTTCTCCAGCTTGCCCAGAACCGCGTGACCGTGAGCGGTGAAGTCGTAGATGTCTTGAATCGCGTCGGCACGAATCTTGTCAACGAAGAATTTCACGTCCGCGCCGGCGACGAAGGCCTTGCCCGCTCCTTCCAATACGATTGTGGTGACATCGTTGCGGGCGTTCAGCTTGTCCAACGCTTCTCCAAGCTGTGACACCACAGTTACGTTCAGCGCGTTCATCGCCTCGGGCCTGTTTATGCGCACCGTGGCGATGCCGTCTTCGACTCCGACGTCGATGTACGAGAACTCGAACGGCTCCTCCCTGTCAGCGAACCAACTAGGTAATTCCAACCCCGCCTCTTTGGCGTATGTAGATGCCATACGCACAGCCTCACCCACACCTATGCGGTTGGCGAGCTCGAACGGCCCGCGCGCCCAGCGCAGACCGACCTTGGCGCCTCGGTCGACGTCCTCCATCGAGCAGATACCCTCGTCCACTATCTGGGATGAGACGGCAAAGACCTGTCCGAGCAGACGCTCGCGGATTACCGCAACAGCTTCTTCGCTACACCCTCCGTCCTCTCTAATCTCCCATGTCCTGCCTTCTGCGACGAGGTCGCGCAGGCTATGTGTGGCCAAGTAGCGCGGCGTGTCCAGTTGCTCGGCTAGGTAGTCCGTGGCGTGCAGTGCAATCGGAGAGCCTGTCAGGTTCATCAGCGCGAACGGTCCGAGACCGATGCGGAACGCGTCGCGAGCCACCGCATCAATCTGAGCAGTCGAGCCAACGCCCTCTTCGAGCAGCCTGCAGGCCTCGTTCAGCCACGGCACGAAGAAGCGGTTGACGACGAATCCCGGCCTGTCTCTGCAAACGATGACGACCTTGCCCATGGCCTTGCAATACTGCTCCACTGCGGCCAGAGTCTCTGATGAAGTGGTCTTGGCGGGGATGACCTCAATCAGCCTGTTCTTGGCTGGGTGGTAGAAGAAGTGTAGTCCAACAAAACGATCCGGCCTGCCGACGGCTTCGGCCAGGTCGTTGACGGAGAGTGACGAGGTGTTGCTGGCTAGGATGGTGTGCTCGTCGCAGACATCGTCTAGGATGCCAAATACCTCGGTCTTGATGTCGAAGTCCTCAAACACCGCTTCGATGACTAGGTCTGTGTCAGAAGCGACGTTCTCAGTTCCGACTACTCCAGTGACACGACTCCTAATGCCCTCTATCTGGGCCGGCGAGAAGATCCTCCTCTCCAAAGCCTCCTCAAGAAAGTCTGAGATAATCTGTTGGCCCCTGTCGACCCACTGCTGCTCCCGGTCGACCATCTGGACCTCGAAGTGCTCTTGAGCACTCTTCTGGGCGATTCCGGAGCCCATGTTTCCCGCACCGATTATCGCTATGCTCTCCACGGTGCGCATGCTCTGGCCACCTGCCTTTCATCCATCAATGCAGCGGAAAACAAATTTCCGGCCGCCGTGAACTTATTCAGCCGGGTCAACCTGTGCAGGGTATGGAGCGCAGCCGTCGCCTCGCTGTGCTGCTGGTTCTTCTGTTCTTAGTATCCCTCTCGCAATCCGTTTTCGCAAATTCGACCGGAAAAACAGGCCAATCAACCGCCGGTTGTACTTGCCATTCGAATTCGGGGAGCCTTTCTGCGTCCATAAGCGGACTCCCCTTCGGCGCGGGTGGCTACACCCCAGGTGCGACTTACTCCCTGCAATGGGATGGTGGCCCCCATGTCTCCGGTGATGGAGGATTCAACTTTGATGTGAGCGCGGGGAGTTGGACGAACTTGGGCGCCTACGTGCAACTCGCGAACGGCGAGCTGACTCACAGCAGCGATGCCGCCCGCTCGTGGACCGCAGACTGGGTCGCTCCAGCAGCAGGAACCGGCGACGTTGATTTCACCGTCGCAGTACTTTACGCCAACGGCAATGGCGCGAACTCGGGTGACACCTGGGGCATGGGGGCGTGGACTCTGGGGGAGGCCGGCGGCGGCGACACTCCACCGGTGGCCTCCAACGTCACCTACATCCCGACCAGTCCGACCAAGGGCACCGGGCTGAGGGTCTCTTACGTCTACCTAGACGCCGACGGGGACTCCGAACAGGGCACCCAGATCAAGTGGTGGAGGGACGGACTCAGAGTCTCATCGATAGACGATCTGTTAGATGTGCCCAATAGTTGGATTGGAAGGGGGCAGCAATGGCAGGTCGAGGTTACTCCCTCTGATGTAAACCAAGATGGCGAGCCCGTAATGCTCGACCCAGTGACCATCGGCAACACATTGCCGGTTGCGAGAGATCTCGAAATATCTCCAACAGAACCCATAGACAATGACGACCTCAGTATCGACTACGAGTACTTTGACCTCGATGGCAACACCCAGCAGAACACTGTCATCCAGTGGTACCTCGATGGTGGGCTGATGCCGGAACTGGATGGATCGACCTCCGTATCGAGCCTGTGGACGAGGTCAGGGGATGAGTGGCAGGCCTCGGTGAAGCCGCATGACGGGACCGATTACGGTGACACCATCTGGACACCTGTGTTAGTCATCGGCTCTTCGAATCTGCAACCTTCGGTTACAGCATACATCACACCCTCAGGCAACGCCGTGACCACCGATGCCCTGCAGGTCATCGTGGGGTACAGCGACCCCGATGGAGACCCCAAGGAAGCGACTGAGATTAGATGGCTCAGGGACGGGACTCAGATTTCTGCTTACAATGACTTGAACTGGGTTCCACCCGAAGCCACTTTGAAAGGCGAGTCCTGGCTCGCTGAGGTCAGGGTCTCCGACGGACTGATGTGGTCCGAATGGGTGACTACTAGCACGGTGATTATACAGAACACACCACCTGTGGTGACCTCAATTTCGATGCTCCCCGAGGGAGATTTGATCACCACGACGAATCTGACAGTATCCTGGGAACAGAGCGATATCGACGGTGACGCAGAGTCGAACAGCGAAATCCGCTGGTGGGTCAACGGCGAGTGGGTCAATGACTACGATAACATGGTAACGGTCCCTGCCTCTGAGACCATTCGGGACCAGCACTGGTCGGTGCAGATTATCCCTGGCGATGGAGAGGGCCTTGGGTCATCGATGAAGACGAATTCCCGCACCATACAGAACGCCCCTCCCGGCGCGCCAGAGATAATGTTGGGAGGAGACTTCGGTTCGTCCGAACTAGGGGTGCCCGACTCTGTCCACAACCTAATGACTCAGGCCACTTCTGAGGATCCCGACGAGGAAATAGTACTGTTTGATTACCAGTGGTCAAGGAACGGCTTCCATGTACCCGACCTAGATGGCCAATCAGCAGTCCCCTCGTCGAGGCTTGAGCCAGGTCAGACCTGGAGCGTTACCGTGATTGCAAACGACCCATGGGGTCTTTCCACGTCCTCCTCTAAGGAGATAACAATCACCAATCTCCCTCCCTCTGCCTGGTGGTCATCATCTCCTGAACCGCTCGTGCCGGGCGCGATGATGAGCTTCAACGGAACTGCCTCTAGTGATTCAGACGGAGAGGTGGTGACTTGGTTATGGGTTGTTAACGGAGTCAGTTTGTCCGGGCCGGTAATAGACGTGCTTCTACCCGGAGGAGTACACACGATTGCACTGACTGTGATAGATGATATGGGCGATTCCAACACACTGGAGAACGAGGTGGTTCTGGGCTCGGTCAACTCGGTTTCAGAACTCTCAGGTTCTCTTGATGGCTCGACTGTAATACTCGCGTGGAACGGAGCTTCTTCGGAGTACCGAGTCTACAGTTCTACCAGCCCAATAACAACCGTGGTCGGGCTGACAGCGCTCGACGCCGTGCCAGCATGGGGGGACCCCGTACCGCTCGATATGATTCCCATTGGAGTTACCAGCGACACCTCTTGGAGCGGAACAGTCCCCGCTGCAACAGTACTCTACTATGCTGTGACGACGATGGTCGACGGACATGAGGTTGTTTGGGTTTCAGGTGCGAACATGGTCAGTGTCGATGCCACAACCGCCGCCGAATCAGTCAATACTGATCCTACCGGTTCACCCAAATTTCTCGCTCTGCCTATTGCCGCGTTGCTGTTGATTCTGGGCGCAGCGGCCATTGGAATCACACTGGCGGAGAGTCGCAGGAGGTCGCCGTGATGCGCTCCCGGGCCGCTGTGTTAATCGTTATCGCACTGCTGTTCGCCACCAGCGCCAGCGTGGCAAACCCCGGCGGTGAGGGCGATGCCAACCGCGACTACACCTGTGGAGGCTCGTGCCATGGTGATCCGGCACTCAGCAGTCCGTCTGACGGAATCGTGACAATATCAGTCGACCCTCTCACATTTTCAGGCACTGCAACGGCGGTACATGTAACGGCCAGTGGGATGAGCTTGTCAGGCAACCGTCTGCTTGGAGTGTTCCTGCTGAGTTCAGCCAGTGGCAACGACGATCATCCCGAGGACCGCGGTTGGAATATCTTGCAGGACCCCAACGGAGGCACTCGCAACTATGTCGAGGTCGTTGTTCCACCCAGTGGCTCTGTGACGTTGACTTGGGTGATGCTGGCTCCCGAACAGTCCGGCATCCAAACCCTCCTCACAGAGATTCACCATGGCTCCAACCCTAACAGCAATAATTGGGCCTATTCGGCACTCACTCGCGGATACGTGGTGGATGTCCAGCCCGTGCCAGAAAATCTGCCCGGCTTCGCTTTCGACTGGACCCCCGAAACCAGAGTGACCGGCGACGACTCACCGACTGTGGTTACGACACGGAACACAACATCAGTGTCGGTTCAATGGATGCTAGAAGGAGAATGGGTGCCACACGACGCTGAGGTCACAGGCGAGGACGACGAGTGGCATGTGATGCTCCCGGCAACCATTGGTGACACTCGGATTCAGTATCAGGTCACCACGTCCAACGGGGATTTCTCGATAGTTCAGCCGTGGTTGACCGTGGCCACTGGGCCGGCCGCTTTCGATGGTGAGATATGGGGTGCGAGAATGCAATCCCTCGCTTTCGGACTACTTGTCATGGCATTCCTGCTCTCACTGCAGGCTAGGCTCTCCCCTTGGGAGGGGCGCCCCGAACTCAATCACACCGAAGAGGTCGAAGCAGTTGAGACGCCGCCCGAGCCTCCGGGACTAGAGCTTGGGGACGACTACTGGTCGAGGCTGGTCCCGTCCGAGGAGAATCCTGGATGGTTGTGGGACCCAGTTGAAGAGGAGTGGGTGGCAGACCCGAACAATCCACCGGAAGGTGGTGAGTAATGTTCGGCGCAGCGACGTTCCACGCCGCGATGGCAGAGGTGGTCGTGGGATCGATGGTGTTGGCCACACTTTGCGCGGTGGGATGCGCAATAGCCACAATCTTCCCGAATATTGCCGGTGGAAGACTGTCATCTGAGCGAGTTATGGTTACGATGGACAAGGCCTCCATTGCCGGAGCCTTGCTAGGTCTTGTGTTCATGCCCATCGCAGCACTGAGCGGTTCCTTCGCAGCCGACAACGTCGTCAATAACGCCCTACTCTACAACAAATTCGTGTATACCGGTCTGGCCTTTGGGTTCTGGGCTTCGTTCGTCATAGGTAGGGTACGCCTAGGTCCGGGGGTCTGGCAGCATCGCTCGCTTAGCGCACTTCAGGGCGCCACAGCGGCCATGGCGATGCTGATGACCACCATGGCATCGTCGATTGGTGGCAAGTTGGTCCGCGGTGAATCGCTGTTCGACATCATGCCGATTTGGCTGCCCTCCGACTCGACCACGGTTCTCAATCCAATCCTTTCAGCCGTACTCCTCCTCGTGGGCATAGCAGCTCTGGTCGTGGTGTTCAAACTCGGCCCTAGAGCCGAACGCATATCACTCGATTAGTTGCGAGGTTCGTCCTCATCAGACTCATCATAATCGTCTTCGTCATCCCACTCATCCTCGTCCATCCACTGACAATCTCCGGCATTCGGGTGTTCCTCACACCATTCTTCCTCGCCCCAGTCATCTTCATGGTCATGGGGTGGCATTCCTACTCCCATCAACTCCATCATCATGCCAGCGCATGATCCGACGAGTGGCTCGAGCCCGGATGTGATTTGCCACATTGCATCGTGGCTGATTACCGTGCTCTCCTCATTACCATCATCATCGTAAGTGATCATCTCGAAGCCTGAACCATCATCCAACTCGACGGCATGAGTGTTCTCCCAGAAGGTATTGAAGACATGATTATGGCACCACATTTGAGCCATCTCACGAAGGACCTCAGGAGGTACTCGCATCTGATTCTCCTCACGCATGTCGCGATCGTCGTTACCATGACGCTCATTTATCTCTCGCATGTCACTGCGACCTTCCATCATTCTGTTCTCGAATATGTCTCTCAGCTCTTCGCAGGCCTCGTCATCGCCGTCATCACAGGCTATCTCGAGCCTCAACATTTCTTCGTCCAGAACAGCCCCATCTCTGTCTTCTCCAATTCGATCACTGGGTTCGTCACCTCTGTCGTCATTGTCATCGGTGGCGTTAGCATCACGGTCGTCTCCGAGAGCTCCCGAACCGAGAATGACCGATGCGAAAAGCAGTAGCCCCATGGTCAGGGCAATCTGGGCCGAGCGGTCTCCGGTTGTTTCTTTGCGACTTTCGTCCATGAGATTGTGTCCTCTGTGCTCCATTTGAATGATTTGACGACATGATTCAGAGAATCGTGCATCAAAGACAGTCCAATATGGACTCCAGACGGTGGCAGTGTGTATCTGGGCTGAGGCCCATCTCCGCGATTTGGGCCCGCCCTGCCTCAGTCCATAACGCACGGGTTCCGCTATCAGCCGCTTGCTCGAGAGCTGAGTGCCAGGCGCCGTAATCACTACGGGGCAGGAGTCGTCCGTTCACACCGTCAATCACGCTGTCAAGAAACCCACCTTCGTTGACCATCAGCGCGGGTGTTCCAACTGAGAATGCCTCTACGGGAGTCAGGCCGAAAGGCTCCCCGTGAGCCATACTCACAACAGCCCTAGCACCCCGAATGAGCGATGCCATCTCAGGAGAGCTGAGGCGCGGGGCAATCCATAGCCCGACTCCGCACGATTCGGCGTGATGGGTGAGGCGTACGAGGTCTTCTGCAGCACCGCCTCCGACATGAGCAAGTGAGACTCCACTGCCGGCCAGCATCGAGATCGTCTCCCATGTGCCCTTCACCCAGCTGGCCCGGCCCACACTCACAGAATATGGTGCGCCGATGTCCTGTGACCCAGTTGGCTCGTTTGACCCGGCCTTGGCGGGAAACTCATCTGATACGACGCTTGGTAGCAACACTCCTGCCTCGACACCGTAAACCTCGCCGATACGAGCGGCAGTGTAACTGGAGTTGCCGCTAATTGCTGAACACGGTCTGTCGGTCAGACCGCGGATGGCCTCAATGTCACGCCGCCTCGCCCGTGATAGCAGGGCGCTTGTCAGACCTAGGCTGCGCTTGGGTGAGCCATCGATTTCTCTGTGGAGGACATCCTCGTGCAGACCGCGATGCGGCTCGAGTAGGTGGAGGTGAATTGCCACTGAATTGGGCACGTGTTCGAGCAGAGCGAGGCTACCATCTCCACTGACCAAGTGGACAGCATCTGAAGCGACTAACGTCTCAGCAAGGCCGGAGCATCCTTGCCATGCCTTCGCGGCTGTATCATTCCCTGAGTCGAGCACGGTAGAGAGTGCATCGATCGGCATCTCCCATGCCTCGTCTGGGGAGATCAGAGGAACTCCGAGGTCAGAGCAGAGCAATTCCAATTCTGGCACAGGATGGAGCGTTGCCACGCTAACCGAAAACCTCCGAGCAAACGCAGGGAGGTTACGCATCAAGTCGCGTTCGGCGCCCCCCATTGCAGCAAAACTGCCCTTTGCGACCACTAGGCCGCCGGCAGAGGGACCGTGCTCCCCATTACTCGTCATATCCGACCCATCACCCGCCCTCGTTTAAGTCCGATACGCCTTGGTGGGCGCATGGTCAAGCGAGTTGTGCTGGCTAGAGGTGCCGCCCTCCCGTCGAGCACCGGTCTGGGCCGTGCTCACCATGCCGTCGAGTCGCTGCTCCAGCGCGCAATGGTCCCGGGATGGTCTAAGGTGACTACTCTTGAGCACCAGATTCTGAGTTTCGCACCGAATCGACTTCTTACTAGGTGGCGCAAGCACCCTGCTTTCGTCTCATCCGTTGTGGCGAGTTCGGAAGCCGACCTCCTACACATAACTGATCAAGAGCAAGCCCACCTCGTTCCTACGGAGTGCGACATACCTGTGGTGGTAACCGTCCATGACATGTTCCACCTAGAGCCTCGCCAGATCAAGGCCGGTGACGTCAGAGTCCCCGTGGGCAACCAGAATCCCGGAGTGTTCCGCCGCCGAGATCTCAAGCAACTGAAGGATGGATTAGCGAGGGCAGACCTACTAATCTGCGTCTCGGAGATGACTAGGAGGGATGTGGAGAGGATGTTCCCGAGCAAGCCCACCGCCTTGGTACGACACCAGATAGACCTCGACTACTGGGACCCGGAGGATAATCCGCGCTCCCGGGAAATCATCGCCGAGCACGACGACGACTCGAAGTGCCTGATGATTACCGTCGGCACCGACGAGCCGCGCAAGCGGCTTGACTTCGTGCGCGAGGTCATTGACAGTCTTCCCAAAGAGGTAGCTAGTGACATCCACATGCTACACATAGGAAGCGAGGTCGAGTTGGACGACGAGCAACTTGTGGCTGCCTTCCAGCATGCCGAAGTCCTACTGTTCCCTAGCATCTCAGAGGGCTTCGGCTATCCGCCCACAGAAGCGATGGCCGCCGGATGCCCTGTAATCGCAGCCAATCTTCCCGCCCACAACGAGGTGATACCGAAGCGGTGCCTTCTGCCAGCGACCGATGTCGTGGCATGGATGGACGAGATAGTAAAAGTCCATGCTGCTTGGATGCGAGCAGGTGGAGTTCCTAGGAATCCAGATGATTCCCTAATTGACCATGTAAAGAATATTCTGAGTGCCGAGGCACAAGGACAAGCCATGGCTGAAGCTTACCATGATGCAACCCAAGGTGGTTGACAACAACTGCTTATATGTCAACTTCAGCCCGTAGGGCTGTGCTACATGTCTCAGACTTGCACAAAGGCTTCGGCTCTGGAAGACGCAGACTAGAGGTCCTCAAGGGGATAGATCTCGAAATCGAGCCCGGTGAACTGGTGGCTCTTATGGGCCCCTCTGGATGTGGAAAGTCTACGTTACTCAACATCATTGGAGGACTGTTGAATGCCGACTCCGGCTCAATCTCACTGGATCAGTTCAACTACGGTACGAAAAGCCCCAGTCGTGTGGTGGATGTCCGTAGGAGAGGAGTCGGCTGGATTTTCCAAGATTTTCACCTAATTGACAGACTAAACGCATTGGACAACGTCGTTTTCGCACTGGAGCTCTCCGGTGTCCCTTCTAAACAAGCGGAACAGCAGGCTAGAGTTGCTCTCGAGAGGGTCGGCCTAGCAGATCGTATGGAATTCATCCCCGACCAGCTGTCTGGCGGACAGAGGCAGAGAGTAGCAATTGCTAGGGCAATTGCAGGCTCTCGACCACTTCTACTCGCAGATGAGCCCACAGGCAATCTCGATGTGAAGAGCGGTCAGGAAATCATCAATCTGTTCAAGCAACTCTGTGAGGAAGATGGAATGTCAGTGCTTATGGTCACCCATGATCCAAACTTAGCATCCATGGCAAATAGAATGCTTCTGCTGAAAGATGGGGTGACTGCTGCCTCAGACATTCGCTCTGCTTGGGGAGATGACGCGGAGGTCGAAGCATGAAAGAACGCCTACTTTCAATGCCTGACAACTTCGTAATGGCCGTTAAGAGTGCTTGGAGAGGAAGAGAAAGAGGTCTAGCAATTTTTGCAGGAGTTTTCCTAGCATCATTGGTAATTACTACCGTTCTAGCCTATTCAGTCGGCCTCTCACAAGCCTTTCTTCAGTACTCACTAGAAAATGACACCTTTGACGCTAAGGTCGACTTCGCAGATGAGCCAGGCGTTGACGCCGAGGGACGAACCAATGACTCAGCCCTCTGGGAATCAATGTGTGATGACTTAGTGATTTTGGATGAATTTTCAGACTGTGGAATTGTATACGGCCGTCAGGGCATTAGATGGAGTGGGACATGGGGAGATGATGGTTTTGTGGTCCCTCAACCATTGAATGTAATTTCGGCTTCCGGGTCTACTGGGGATTGGGCCAATGTTAGTTGGGATTACCCAGAAGCTGGCGAATTTGGCCCCCCGGTTAATCAGGATAGGATCGTTAGATTCTACGGAGATGGGATTTGGGATGGTGAGTTGGGAGAGAGACATGCCAAGCAATTATTGTATGGCTCATGGCCCCTTCCAGAGGACGCTGCTTCAAACAGATCGATATTGCTGCCTCTCAGGATAGCCTCACAAGCAGGCGTCTCAGTGAATGACACAATCGACTCGTTGACTTTCACCTACGTTACTGGGTATCTTTCATTTGAGAACATAAATGATGGATTTGACGACTGCCAAGGAGAAGAGGTGATTGAGCAAAGTGGTTACATGTTCTGTAGAGTAAACATGACTGTAGAGAATCTCAAAGTAGCTGCGGTACTATCCGAAGCAGGTCCTGGAAACCCAACTCTTCTATTCAATCCACTAATAATTTCTGACTCGGTTCTAAGCGATGAGCAGAAACTCATCTTGATGGATAACGACCACGGCTACTTGGGGGTCGCAGTCGATAGGAACCTAGTTCCGACTAGTTCAACTGATGATGCTCAGGATTGGCTTAGCCAGCTTAAGGGTTCAATCGAAGCATCAACTTTTTCTGGGGGGTCGGATGCACAAATTGAGGTGGAATACAACGATCTAATTTCATCCACAATAGGATTTCTGGAGTTCTTCCTCGCGCTAATTCAGTTATTCGATTACATTCTGATGATTCCAATCGTCATCCTGTCTTTTTCCGTCCTAATTTACGGACTTGTATTGTCTCTTGAACAGAGAAAGAGAGAGATTTCGATTCACCGCGTAATAGGCGGCTCCGAGCGTGATCTGACAAGGATGGTGATGTCAGAAGTAACCGTTTTCAGCACCGCGGGCTGGTTCTCTGGCTATCTAATTGCGATGCTTTCTGTACCTCTAGTACTGGATGCTGTAGGGTTCATGGAATTCAGAGAGGCCGATATAGATGTCAACCCAGTTCTCAGTCTATTTTCGACATTATTCACAGTTCTATTGACAGTTGGCCTAGCGTATCTTTTCGGACTTGGAAGGACCAAGGAGTTCCTCAATATAGAAATTGACGAAGGAGTGCGTAGAGTATCTGCAAAGCAGAAGCCAAAATATTGGCTACACACCATAGTATTCATCATCGGATTGTTGGCATTCACAGATAGTTGGATTGAGTCCAGAAATCCAGATTCAGAAGGAATAGTTCCAGGCGTCTTCATCGATGCTATAATCAAACTCGTTGGACCATTCTGCTTGTGGATTGGCGGCGCCCTAGTTCTTGGTAGGATTGGAGCTGCAGGACCTAGAATTTTCTCATCTCTATTTTCATGGTCACCCGCAATTTCAGACATAAGGAGAGGACTTCGTGGATCTGGTTCTAGTGAGTCAGTTAGTCGCTTGGCAGTAATCATGCTCCTTACATTATCCATAGTGACACTGGCAGCCGTTCAGGGATACACGGGTACGGTGGTCGATGAGAGGACAGCATCAGCCCAGACAGGCGCCGATATACAAATTCAATTTGATAATCCTTTGACTAAGGAGGCAGCAATCGACAAAATCACTGAGGCAATCAACCGCGCTGACGACCCCGAAATCACTTATGTCGAATCCGCAACTGCGGTTGGCAGTATTTTCACCAATCCGAAGGGAGAGGGAGCTGTACTGACTACTTGGATTGTTTTTGATGGCCATGACGAGACCTTACATTGGGACAAACAAACAGTTCCCGGTGATGATATCGAAGCGGCTGTAAATCAGTGGTCCAATAATGGCTTTACAGCCGGGGAAGCAGCAGTTGAAATTCTTGACATTGATTCCGATGAGATAAATTTCACCTTCGAGTACAAAGCATATGATTGGTACCTTGGACCAGATTTTGAGCCTATAATTACGGTTACAGTGACTGAGGCCAATTTAACTTACATGGGACGACATCAGTGGGTTCCGGGCCTCAGAAATTCCGAGACTGAGCAGGCATTGGTAGTCGGAGAGCAAACATATCGCCAATTAGTCGGAGATTCAGTTGCCGATACTTTCTCATCCACTAGATGGTTCTTCGATTTATGTGATCAGACTGATGATGACTGCGGAGATGCACTTAGGACTCTCAACGCCGAGTTGACGAACGATGCCGACGTCTCTTCCGTAGCCGACTGGTCGACAACGCATAGGGACGTAGAGAGGAATGGAGGGCTAATTTTCGGTACACCAGGACTCCTTAGTTTACAGTTTGTAGTCGCCTCCCTTGCCTCAGTAGCCTCAGCTTTTGTTTTCCTATCTCTTGTGCTCACTCAACGCAAGCGAGAGTTGGCAATATTACAAGCAATTGGAGCTAGCTCAAATCAAGTGATACGGTTGGTTCTGTTTGAGATACTATCAATAATTTTGGTAAGTATGGCCATGGGGGTTACTCTTGGGATAGCCGTCGCTCAATCCTTCAACGGCTTCTTCAAAGTGTTTGGATTTATTTTCCAAATTCTATTAGGCCAATCATCTGTGATTAGCAGGGATTTGGTTTGGCCTTGGGTAGAACTTGGATTGGTCAATCTTTCCGTTTTGATTGCTGTGGTTTTAGCTCTATTATACACCACACGAAGAGCACTGCAAGCAGATTTGGCCGTGGTACTAAAGGGGGAGTGAAATGAACGTTCCCAACAATGAGATTTTGAAGGCAGAAAGCCTCTACCACGTTTACGAGTCTAATGCTGAGGATGGAAACGTCGTTGCTTTGAGGGGGATACACGTCACCGTTTACAGGGGTGAGGCAGTTGCCGTAATTGGCCCCTCAGGATCGGGAAAATCGACACTTCTGAAATGTCTTGGAGGTCTGATGAAGCCATCCGCAGGGAAAGTCTCCTTAGGAGGCAAAGGACTCACTCGCATGACCGGGCAAGAATTAGTTGAGCACCGCCAGAACACAGTCTCTTTCATCTTCCAGGACTCCAATCTTCTACCACATTTGAACGCCCTAGACAACGTGGCCCAGCCTCTTCGACACCAAGGCGTCATGCCAGGTATTGCAAGGGCAAAGGCGCAGGCACTACTGGACCGCCTTGGGATGGGGGAGAGATCACGCGGAATGCCTGAAGAGCTCTCCGGCGGCGAGCAACAGAGGGTTGCGATAGCCCGAGCACTCATTACGAATCCCAAACTGATTCTAGCTGACGAGCCTACCGGAGCACTCGACCCAATAACCAGCCGGGAGGTTTTGGAGCTGTTCGAAACCCTGCACAAGGAGGAAGACGTCGCCTTCTTCCTAGTTACTCATAACAGAGAGGTCGCCGCCTTCTGTGAGCGCTCACTCGAACTCAGGGACGGACGCTTCGTCGCTCAGCATGGGACTGATGTGAACATCGCTGATCTCTCGGGTAGCCGCGAACTCATCATTGATGATACCGGGACGGTCACACTACCTCCGGACGTGCTGGTGAAGATCGGTGGACCCGGACGATTCGAACTTCCGGACATCGAGCGCGACTCTCTGAATCTGGAGCGTGTTGACGTGGAGCGCCTACAGGTCGAAGGCAAGGCGAACCTGATTCTTGCAAAGACCTGCCCAGCCTGCTCTCATGTTTACGGCGACAG
>Ga0315328_10000063_pt1 | contig 37386 bp, 39 predicted proteins | sample M120032315metaG_FD_203462 | JGI IMG/M metagenome (GOLD analysis project Ga0315328, IMG submission 203462) | Ammonia-oxidizing marine archaeal communities from Monterey Bay, California, United States - M1 200m 32315 | ecosystem: Environmental > Aquatic > Marine > Intertidal zone | place: USA... | reverse complement strand
GGGGCCGAACAGTTGGTTCCGGTGTAGTATCTAAAATCAACGCGTAAGCGTAATTATAGTTCGATGTGGGCGGAGATCATTCCGCACCACCTCTCAACCGCGAAAGGTTAAAATTAACTTATCACATTTTAAATTTCTCAAATAAAATTACCTGTTCTAGCCGATAAAACTAAAAGCATAATTGACCTTTGGGTAAGAATTATTCCATAAGAAAAACATGGCAAAATTATATTTTCATTACTCCACTATGAATGCAGGAAAATCTACAGTTCTCCTTCAGGCATCTCATAATTATCATGAACGAGGAATGCTAACATACCTTTTAACAGCAGAAATTGACAAACGTGCTGGAGATGCAAGAATAGCATCTAGAATTGGTATTAGTGAGGCTGCCGAAACATTTAAGCAAAATGAAAACTTATTTGATAAAATCAACTCCCATATGAGTGGCTCATCTTGCTCATGTATATTAATTGATGAATCTCATTTCTTAACACCAAAACAAGTATGGCAATTAGCAGATGTAGTTGACAACCTTTCCGTACCTGTAATGTGTTTTGGATTGAGGGTAGATTTTAGGGGCAAACTTTTCCCAGGCTCTGCCAGTTTATTGGCTCTTTCTGACGAAATGCGTGAAGTTCGAACGATTTGTCATTGTGGAAAGAAGGCAACCATGGTGATCAGGTCTGATGAGAATGGTAAGGTCATTAAAGATGGTAAACAAATTCAAATAGGAGGGAATGAAACATATACTTCATTATGCCGTCGCCATTGGCGCGAAGAAATTAATAAATAAAACCTTCAATTAATTAAATTTGGAGAAGGTTTTTTGTCTAATAAAATTGTAATAACGTTTTGCAATGCGATAGAACCCATTTTCTCTCTAACGGATAATGCTGCAGTTCCCAAATGCGGTAACAACACAACATTTTCAAGATCAATCAGTTTACTTGAAACTAATGGTTCGAATTCATACACGTCCAAACCGGCACCACTTATATTCTTATCCTGTAGTGCTGCAATAAGATCCGACTCTTTAACGATCTCTCCCCGAGCAATATTAATTAAAATTGATGTTGATTTCATTTTGGCCAACGCGTATTTGTCAATTAAATGATACGTATCAGGACCACCTGGCAGAGAAATAACAATCACATCAGATACAGCTAGTAATTCGTCCAAACTACTTGCCTGGTAACTATTTTCCAAATCAATGCCGTCTACTTTTGAGCGATTATAATAAATAACTGGCATACCAAATCCCATATTACATCTCAACGCGATTGCCTTACCAATTCGTCCCAAGCCTATTATTCCCACAGTGCTACCAGTGACATGCATGCCCAGCATCTGCATTGGATTCCATCCCTTCCATTTACCACTCCGGACTAATTTATCTCCCTCAATCGCACGCCGCGCTGTCATTAAAATTAAGGTCATAGCAATATCAGCAGTAGCATCTGTAACCACATCAGGTGTATTTGTTATCATAATTTTTGATCTACTAGCAGCTTTCAAATCTAAATGATCATAACCAACGCCAAAATTTGATATTACTTTTGTGCGTGGAGCATCCGATTTTAAAAATACTTCTTCATCAAATTTATCACCAATCGCAGCAATGATAGCATCATAATTTTGCAAGGCACTTATAAGCTCAGCCTTGGACGTCGGTAATACGGAAGTACGGACCTCTAACTCAAAAAACTCCCCTGCTCTTTTAATTACTTTGTGAGGAATAGGCCGAGTAATTAGCAGTTTATACTTCAATGTAATTTGGCTCCCACTGGAACCTCACCGTCAGAAGTTATTAAAACAATATTTCCTTCAGCATCTGAGACCCCTAGAACCAACACTTCTGACATAAATTTTCCAATTTGGCGTGGAGGAAAGTTGACAACAGCCAAAATATTTTTTCCAACTAATTCTGCAGGATGATAATGATAAGTGATTTGAGCAGAGCTCTTTTTAGTACCTATTTCATCCCCAAAATTAATCTTTAATTTTAATGCTGGTTTGCGAGCCTCTGGAAAATCTATAGCTTCAACTATTAAGCCGACCCTGATATCTATTTTTGAAAAATCTTCAAATGAAACAATTTTCATTACTGTTTTCCCAGTTGTTTACTTCTTAAAGCTGCCGCATTAACCGTCCTATTAATTAATGGGATAAGTCCAGTTTTATCATCCATCAAAATATCTAATGCCGCTTGAGTTGTTCCTCCAGGTGAGGTCACATTGACACGCAATTGAGATGGCGTCTCAAGCGCTAAATCAGTTAAAAGCCCAGCTCCAACGATGGTAGCTTTTGATAATTCCATAGACAAATCAGGCGAAAGTCCCTGCACCTCTCCAGCTTTCGCCAAAGCTTCAATCAAGTAAAAAACGTAAGCAGGGCCTGAACCTGAAACTGCTGTTACAGCATCCATTTGCTCCTCGTTTTCCAAACGAAGTGTTCTACCAACAGCATTTAATAGGCTTTCAGAAAGAGCTAAATCATCCTCAGTAGTTAGCTTGTTTCCAATAATTGCAGTTATTCCTTTATTTACTGAAGCTGGCGTATTAGGCATTGCTCTAATAATTATAGAACTTTTCCCCAATTCCTTTTCAAACATTTCAATTGTTGATCCAGCCGCAATGGATAAAAAAATTGTATTAGTATTTGTAAACTTTGATACTTTTTTAAGACCAAGTTTCATCATTTGAGGTTTAACCGCTAACACTACAACGGCTACCTCATTAGGTAAATTGTTGTTCAAATATATTCCAGGAAGGCTCATAAGCCATTTTGATGGATTTGGCTCAACTATATTAATAGCTTCAGGATGGACGCCATCAGCCAACCAACCTTTAAGCAATGCAGAACCCATTTTTCCACATCCAATTAGCAACAAGCCATTCTTATTGATTAGATCTATAGACATATCACATCCCATTATTAAGCTTCACCACAAGGCATCATCATCGCAACACCAACAGCGTCAGAAGGGTTTTGCCCGCCCCATATGACTTTTTGTAACGCTGGATAAAAACAGTCACAGGAGTTTATAGCGTCAGATAGGATTTGATCAATTTGACCATCAGTTACTTCAGCATCGTCATTTAATACTAACCCATATCGATAGATGATCAAATTTTGGGAAGGTATATAAGTAAAAGTACCTGTCCATATACTATCGTTTATAACATTTAGAGTTTCATAGATTTTCTGCACGGAATTTTTCAATGGTGCAATTTCAAATGAACACGCTAATTTCAACATTTCTTCTTTATCGGATAATGCCAAAGTTATTGCATAATTGCGCCACAAGGCCTCAATACTCATAATGATCTGATCATCAGCCAACCTATCAAAATCCCAAGCGTTCTGAGATGCTAATTCCTCTACTATATCAATAGGATTTGATCCTTCGTAAAGCCGAACATAATCTGAACTAAGCAATCTTTATTCCTTCACTTATCTCTCTAACTAGCATTACCATATTTAGTTGTTTATGCCACATATGGTAAATAAGGCATGCACTGTTCGACATATAGTGTTACATAAGCAAGCGATCGTAAAGACGTTTTCTTTAGTTATCCACAGATATTTTAAATTAGAGTAAAAAAATTATATTTGATTAAAAATCAAATTTTCTTTTTTAATTTTTTTTCAAGAAGGTCTATTCGTGACTTAAGCTCTTCATTTTCCTCAAGCACTTTTTGCACCATCAGTTGAGTGACCTCAAATTCCTCACGACCAACTAAGTTTTTTTCCGACACCCAGCGATCCATAAAACTTTTCATTGCCGTATCCGCCTCGTCTTTGGCGCCTTGGGCCACTCCCATAGCATTGGTCATTAATTCAGATAAATCATCAAAAAGCTTGTTCCGGGTTTGCATTCTTAGCTCCATTTGAAGTAATATCTATGCATATGGGGATTAAATCACTATTTGCCAAGAGGTTATTACTGATGCGTCAAGAAACTGAATACAATTTATGTTGAACGTGATCAATTTTCCAAATATTTCTCCGGACATTTTTAAAATAGATATTGGTTTCCTATCTTTTGCACTAAAGTGGTATGCTTTAGCTTACATAATGGGTCTTCTTTTAGCTTGGAGAATAATTGTAAAAATGGTGGAGAACCCATCTCTTTGGATTAATCAACAGGCGCCCATGACAAAAAACAAACCCGAAGAATTATTAACCTGGATGATAATAGGTGTAATTTTAGGTGGCCGTCTAGGATTTGTTCTATTTTACCAAGCAGACTATTACTTACAAAATCCCTTTGAGATTTTGATGGTTTGGAGAGGTGGCATGTCCTTTCATGGAGGATTCATTGGGGTAATAATTAGCGGAATTATATTTTGTTACAAAAATAAATTATCAGTTTTGTCAGTAGGTGATCCAATCGCAATAACAACTCCTATAGGTCTTTTTCTTGGACGTATTGCAAATTTTATTAACGGTGAACTTTTTGGTAGACCATCGAACATGCCTTGGGCAGTGATATTCCCTAACGAAGAAGGTGAAAATTGCATACGCGGTATTACCGAAATATGTGGGCGACATCCTTCCCAGCTATATGAGGCTATTTTAGAGGGCCTTATACTAGGATTAATATTATTTTGGGGGGCTTATTTTAAATCATGGTTAAAAACCCCTGGATTTTCAATCAGCATTTTTTTCATTGGATATGGAATAGCACGATTTTTTGTAGAGATATTTCGGCAACCAGACACTTACTATATTACTGAAAGCAATCCATTTGGTTATATGATCCAAATGACCAATTTTGGACTAACATCGGGACAGGTACTATCAATTCCAATGGTTCTAATTGGTATTTTCATTATGATTAAAGCATTAAGAATATTATGACCAAACTTTTAAATATTCTTTTAAGTCAGATAAGACAGACTGGGCCAATAACTATTGCTGATTATATGAAAACTTGTTTGTTACATCCAAATTATGGGTACTACTCAAAACAAGATCCTTTTGGAGCCAATGGAGATTTCATTACATCACCCGAGATTAGCCAAATGTTTGGTGAACTACTAGGCTTGTGCTTAGCACAAAATTGGATTGATCAGGGAATGAAACCTTTTGCTCTAGTGGAGGCTGGACCGGGAAGAGGAACCCTTATGATCGATATTCTACACGCTACTAAATTAATACCTGAATTTCATCAAAATATGACAATTCATTTAATTGAAGAAAGCATAGAATTACAGAAAATTCAAAAAGAAAAGTTATCAGGTTTTCGTGCACAATGGCACACATCAATCCACACTATACCTAATAAGGCGCCATATTTTATTGCAAACGAATTTTTTGACGCTCTACCTATACGGCAATTTAAGAGAGCTGCTAAATGCTGGGAAGAGATACTTATTGGTGAAAAAAATGGTAAATTGGTATTTTATTTAGGAAATAAAATACCCTTATATTCAATCCCACATCACATTGAAAATACTAAAATTGGTGATGTAGTAGAAACGTGCATAGCAGCAAAACCAATAATTGCGGTATTATCGGATCGAATAAAGAATTATGGCGGTTGCGCAATTATTGTCGATTATGGTGATGATGATTTGGTAGGTAATACTTTTCAGGCTGTCAAAAATCATAAAAAAATTAACACGTTAAAATTACCTGGTGATTCTGATTTAACAGCTCACGTAGATTTTAAAGAATTAACAAGAGATATTTCAGAAATACTGGTAACAAAAACAACACCCCAAGGAATACTTTTAGATCGATTGGGAATTAATGATAGAACTAAGAAATTGACATCACACATACCAGATTATCAAAAAACTATCCACGATGCCGCTCTAAGACGACTAACGCATCCAAGTGAAATGGGTAGCCTATTTAAAGCTATAGCATTGTATCCATCCGCATCATTCGCACCAGCTGGTTTTGACTTATGACACTAAAAATACTAAAAAATCATAACCTCTCAGGCACAACACACGGATTCTTTACACGATTAGGTGGCGAATCAACTGGTATTTATGAAGGTTTAAACTGTGGTTTGGGCTCTATGGATGATAAAAAAATTATAAATAGAAATCGTATGTTAGTTGCGGAATCGATGGGAATTAACCAATCAAGACTTGTTTTTGTTCATCAGATTCATTCTTCAGATGTAATCACAGTAAAACAACAAACTGCTTTCCCAGTAAAAGGTGACGGTCTCGTAACATCGAATAAAAAAATTGCTTTAAGTATCTTAACGGCTGACTGCCAACCCGTTCTTTTTGTTGACAAAAAAAATCATGTGATTGGTGCTGCCCATGCAGGATGGAAAGGAGCATTCACTGGTATATTACAAAATACAATAAAAAGCATGAATGCAATTGGTGCTGAAAAGGATCATATCGCAGTCACAATTGGACCCAGTATAAGTCAAAAAAATTATGAGGTTGGACCAGAGTTTTTTGAAACTTTATGCAATGATAATAAATATAATGAGACGTTTTTTTGTAAAGGAAGTAGAGATAGGCTTCATTTTGATTTAGTTAATTATAGCATTTACCAAATTAAAAAATCAGGTGTTCACAACGTAAATTATATTAAGAGTTGTACCTATGATAACCCTAATTTATATTTTTCTTATCGTAGATCTATTCATAAAGCGGAACCAGACTATGGGCGAATGATTTCAACAATCATGTTAGAAGACTAAAAATCTTTCAAGAGCCTTTCTTCCAAAACTTCAAATGGCACACCCGGTTCATCTTTAGCGCATCGGATAACTAACGATGTTTTTACACTTGCAACATTTTCAGCAGATGTTAAATGGCCCGTTAAAAAACTCTGAAATGTACTTAAGTCAGGTGCAACGCATTTTAAAATAAAATCAATTTCCCCATTCAGCATATGACATTCCCTAACCAACGACCAATTCCGACATTGCGCCTCAAATGCTGCTAAGTCTGTCTCTGCTTGTGAATGCAAACCCACCATTACAAAAACCTGAACCTCAAAGCCTAATTCTCTGGAATTCACATCAGCATGGTAGCCATTTATATAACCCTTCTCTTCAAGCGTCCGTACTCTACGCAAACACGGAGGTGCCGAGATCCCTACCTTTCCCGCTAAATCAACATTAGTCATTCTGCCATAATTCTGTAATTCCGACAGTATCTTTCTGTCAACAGCATCTAATTTTGAAATTCCCATATCGATTCCCTAACAATAATATCTCAACATTACAAATTAGTGCTTAATTAAGCAATAATATTTCAAACCTTTATAATAATATTTCAAATTGTTTTTGGTAGCCATTTATAAGTAACTATTACTTAGCCATTTACTTATTACAACCGCAGGTTATATCGATATAAATAAAATTAAGAAGGTTTTAATGACAAAAGAGACAAATACTCGTTTATTGATAATTGGTTCAGGGCCAGCTGGTTATACAGCTGCTGTTTATGCGAGTAGAGCAATGTTGAATCCAATACTTGTTCAAGGTTTTCAGCCTGGTGGGCAACTAACAATTACTACAGAAGTGGAAAATTGGCCTGGGGAAAAAGAAATCCAGGGACCAGACCTTATGAACAACATGGAAGAACATGCAAAAGCAGTTGGCACAGAAATTATATTTGATCATATTGAAAAAATTGACCTATCTAAAAGACCATTCAAAGCAACCGGACAATCCGGTCAGCTTTACATTGCAGACTCTGTTGTCTTAGCTACTGGTGCTCAAGCGAAGTGGTTGGGATTAAAATCTGAGGAAAAATTCAAAGGTTTTGGTGTATCTGCATGCGCAACTTGCGATGGATTTTTTTATAAAGGACAAGAAATTGTTGTTATTGGCGGCGGCAACACTGCAGTGGAAGAAGCATTATTTTTAACAAATTTTGCAAGTAAGGTAACTTTGATACACCGGAGAGATCAACTTCGATCAGAAAAAATACTACAAGACAGATTATTTAAGAATGATAAAATTGAAACTCTTTGGTTTCATGAGGTTGAAGAAATACTGGGAGATGAAAACCCTTTAGGCGTCACTGGTATTAAAGTTAAGCATATAAAAACCAACAAAATAACTCAGATAGATTGTAAAGGAGTATTTGTCGCCATTGGTCATGCTCCTGAAAATGCTTTGGTCAAAAACCAACTGGAAACACATATGGGAGGATATGTTGTAACGAAACCCAACAGTACTTCCACATCAATACCAGGAGTGTTTGTGGCGGGAGACTTAACTGACTATATTTACAGGCAAGCTGTGACTTCTGCTGGAATGGGATGCATGGCAGCCTTAGAAGCAGAAAAGTTTTTAGCCAAAGAAGGATAAAGAATGCCAACAGAAAATGTTACATTTGTGCCAGAATTATATGCTCCAACGGCTAAAATTTCAAAATTGCGTAATGATGCGGTAAGCTTAACTCGTTGGGATTTAACAGCAAGGCAAATCTGTGATTTAGAATTATTAATGAATGGAGCATTTACTCCATTGAAAGGTTTTTTGGGTAAAGAAGATTATGAAAATGTCTTAGACAATTTGAAGCTTAAAGATAGTTCATTATGGCCAATTCCGATAACATTAGATGTTTCAGAATTGTTTGCAGCAACTGTAAAAGTTGGAGACAGTATAGCGCTTTGTGACCAAGAAGGCGTTATTCTTGCAAAGATGGAAATAAGCGATAAATGGATACCTGATAAGCCTTACGAAGCTGAAAAGGTTTTTGGTACAGTTGATGAGTTTCATCCAGGTGTTGATTATTTAATCAACACCTCTGGTAATATTTATTTGGGTGGCGCGGTACAAGGAATTGAGTCTCCAAATCATTATGACTTCAGAGAACGTAGAAATACTCCAAACGAATTGCGTGCTCACTTTGCAAAAATTGGGTGGAAAAAAATAGTTGCTTTTCAAACTAGAAACCCTTTACATCGCGCTCATCAAGAATTGACCTTTCAAGCAGCTAAAGAAGTCGAAGCTAATTTATTAATCCATCCTGTAGTTGGTTTGACAAAACCAGGAGATATTGACCACTTCACGAGAGTAAGGTGCTACGAAGCTGTACTAAACCATTATCCAACCTCAACCACTACCCTATCTTTATTAAACCTTGCAATGCGAATGGCCGGCCCAAGAGAAGCAATATGGCATGGATTGATTAGAAAAAATTATGGTTGCACACATTTTGTTGTGGGTCGTGATCACGCTGGTCCCGGAAAAAACAAGGAAGGAAAGGATTTTTATGATCCTTATGAATCTCAAGAATTATTCAATACCTATGCTGACGAAATAGGTATTGAAATGGTAGATTTCAAACATATGGTGTATGTTGAAAACAAAGCTCAATATGAGCAAATAGATGTTATCAACGATGACGATAAAATTTTAACAATTTCTGGAACCGAACTGCGCAGAAGGCTTCGAGAAGGGCTCGATATACCAGATTGGTTTAGTTACCCAGAAGTTGTTAAAGAACTTCGAAAATCTCATCCTCCAAGAACAAAACAAGGTTTCACTGTGTTTTTTACTGGCTTATCAGGATCAGGAAAGTCGACAATCGCAAATGCTTTAATGGTCAAATTAATGGAGTTGGGCGGTAGACCCGTGACGTTACTAGACGGCGATGTTGTTAGGCAAAACCTATCCTCAGAATTGGGCTTCTCGAAAGAACATCGCGATATTAATATTAGACGTATTGGTTATGTTGCCTCGGAAATAACAAAAAATGGTGGAATTGCTTTATGTGCACCGATAGCTCCGTACGAGAAAACAAGAAAGTCAATCAGAAATGAAATAGAACATTATGGTGCATATATCGAAGTGTATGTGGCTACATCAGTAGAAGAATGTGAGAAAAGAGATAGAAAAGGTCTATACAAATTGGCGCGAGAAGGAAAAATTAAGGAGTTTACTGGGATTTCAGATCCTTATAATGTCCCAATCAATCCGGAATTAGTGTTAGAAACTGAGCAATTTGAGGTCGATGACTGCGCGCAGAAGATTATATTAAAACTTGAAAGTATGGGATTAATTAAAGGATAGCAGATTAATAACAAATTATGGAAGAGCGCACTTACGTTACCCTAACAACAATTCCACCAAGATTCTCAAATGTCGCTAAAACTTTAGAGTCATTACTTTTTCAAAAAGCAGAAATTTTTGAAATTCGTTTAGTAATCCCAAAACAGTATAGGCGTTTTCCAGATTGGAATGGCGATTTACCAAAAGTGCCAAAAGGTATTAAGATCCACAGGTGCAAAAAAGATTTAGGACCAGCATGTAAATTATTTCCCACATTACAAGATATTCCTGATCCTAATTCTTATATATTATATTGTGATGATGATTGGGAGTATTTGCCCAAATGGGCGCAGAGTTTTAAATCTCATACCAAACGGAAAGATTCTGCAATTGCTGGAAGTATTTTTAATGTAGAGAGATTAGGGAAAAAAAATGGATCAATAGTGCAAGGATTTGGGGGAGCCCTAATTCGGAAAAAATTCTTTGACATAAAAGATTTTAATATTCCAAAACCTTATCACTGGGTAGATGATATATGGATTTCCACGTGTTTATATAACAACAAAATACCCATTATTGAAAATAGAGATTCTAAGCACCTCATTAAGAATAATTATCATGATCACCATTCATTGCAAAATACAGTATTCTCTAAAAAGAACCGTGCGATACTTAACCAAATAGCAGTTAACTATTCTTCAAAAAAATTCAAAATCTGGACTTAATTTAAATTGGATAAATATTAATCACTATTTTCTAAATTTTTTCTGATTAACTCTGTCATAAAACGGTGTTTAATTACCACAGGGTCAATATCGATCACAGGAACTTTGACATTTCCACTTTGACATTTTGAGACAATAATAGTCATTTGATTAGAAGTAATAGCTTTCTTGAGTACCTTAGCCGTATCTTCTGAGCTACACTCTACAACATTCTCACACCCGCAAGCCCTAGCCACTTCTGAAAGGGATGTTTTCTTACCTGCATAAGTTGGTTGATCACCTGTCGAACCATAACTTCCATTATCTATTATTAGTAATATAAAATTATTTGCAATATTATTTGCAATGGTTGGTAGAGTTCCAAAATTAGTTAATACTGAACCATCTCCATCAATGGAAATAATTTTTTGTTTCTGTACTAATGCCAAACCAAGTCCAATAGAGGAAGCCAGACCCATTGTGCCTAACATGTAGAAATTTGTTGGTTGATCATCTAAATAATGTAATTCTTGACTAGGAAGTCCAATATTACAGACGACAAAATGATTCTTGATAATTGGGACTATTTTTTTAAAAATATCATAACGTCTCATCTTTAATATCCATTCCAAAAACTAGCATCAGTCAAAATGGCAACTGGTTTTTTACTCATAAAAGTATGTTTTAGAATGCCATCAAACTCTTTAACATCACTTTCTCTATGAAAATGATAAGTAGGAATTTTTAGTTGCTCCAAAAGTGCCTTTGTATGTACAGCCATCTCAACCTGACAAGCGACAGGCTCTCCAACTTCGCCACGGTAGCTTATTAGCATTGGAAGTGGCATTCGGTAAAATTGTGTCAATGTAACCAATGTGTTTATCGTAACACCTATTGCAGTATTTTGCATCATTATGGCAGACCGCTTGCCGCCCATGAAGGCACCAGCACACAACCCCATGCCTTCATCTTCCTTATTCGACGGGATATGTTGAATTTCTGCGCATTTGTCAATTTTATCAATAACGTCAGCTAACTGCTTACACGGCACTGTGGTAATAAACTCTACTTTATTATTCACAAAATCAGAAACAATTGTATCACTTACAGACATTATAAATTTCCTAGATGAATAAAAATCATGGTCTTACCTTAACTACGATTCTTCAAGGTTGTTAATCAATAATAATAAGATTCATAAGTTTTATGGTTAATTAAGTATATTAAAGACTTACCTTTTGATAACGAACAGGTAAGTTAGCTTTCATTGGTTATTCTGTGAATTTCTCTAAAATAAGAGCACTTGAAATTTTAATTTTTATTTTCTCTATTTTCAATTAAGCTCTCAACCACCATTGGATCAGCAAGTGTTGAAGTGTCTCCCAAAGACTCAAAATCATTTTCAGCTATTTTACGCAATATTCTGCGCATAATCTTTCCTGACCGCGTCTTGGGCAAGCCTGGCGCCCATTGAATTAAATCAGGGGTAGCGATGGGACCTATTTCTTTTCTAACCCAATTTCTTAATTCCAATCTTAAATCTTCACTTGGCGTTTCATCAGCCATCAAAGTTACATAACAATACAATCCCTGCCCTTTCACATTGTGAGGGAAACCTACAACAGCTGCTTCACTAACTTTTCTATGAGCTACCAATGCGCTTTCCACCTCGGCAGTTCCCATTCTATGACCAGAAATATTTATAACGTCATCAACTCTCCCAGTAATCCAATAATACCCATCAGAATCTCTCTTGCACCCATCACCCGTAAAATAATAACCTTTATAATCAGAAAAATAGGCTGAAACAAACCTTTCATGGTCTCCAAAGACTGTGCGCATTTGTCCAGGCCAACTATCCTTTATGCAAAGTACACCTTCCGCTTCTACTGTATCAATTTCAAGACCAGTTGCAGGATCAACAATAATTGGCTCAATTCCAAAAAATGGCAACGTGCAAGATCCAGGCTTTGTCGCAATTGCACCAGGTATTGGGGTCAAGAGATGACCACCCGTCTCAGTTTGCCACCAAGTATCAACTATTGGCGTCCTACCTTTTCCAACTACATCATTATACCAATTCCAGGCCTCAGGATTTATTGGCTCTCCAACTGTTCCTAAAACTTTGATCTTATCTAAATTATGTTTTTCAACAGGAGCGTTACCGTGCGACATCAAGGCTCTTATAGCGGTTGGTGCCGTATAAAATTGGTTTACACCATGCTTCTCACACACAGCCCAAAATCTACCTATATCAGGATAAGTTGGAACCCCTTCAAACATTAAAGTGGTAGCGCCATTGGCAAGTGGACCATATACAATATAACTATGACCAGTAATCCAACCTACGTCAGCCGTACACCAAAAAATATCCCCATCGTGATAATCAAACGTATATTGATGCGTCATAGAAGCATAAACTAAATACCCACCACTCGTATGTTGCACCCCTTTTGGTTTTCCCGTTGAACCAGATGTATACAAAATAAATAAAGGATCTTCAGCATTCATTGGCTCTGGCTCACAAATCGCTGACACATTTTTCATTAATGCCTTATAAGAATAATCTCGCCCAGGCTTAATATTCACGTTTGAATTAGTTCTTTCAACCATCAGAACATTCACATCGCCAGATATTTCCAGTGCCTTATCAACATTTTCTTTCAGATTTACTGCAGAGCCACCCCTGGGTCCTTGGTCTGCAGTCACCACTAATGAGGCAGCACAATCTGTAATTCTTGATGCTAACGCATCTGGAGAAAAGCCACCAAAAACAATTGAATGAACAGCACCTATTCGCGCACAAGCAAGCATTGCATAAGCAGCTTCAGGTATCATAGGCATATACAAAATGACCCTATCACCTTTGCCAATTCCTAATGACTTATAAACATTTGATAATCTACTAACCTTTTCATGCAACTCAGCGTAGCTAATATGCTTCTCATCTGAAGGATCGTCGCCTTCCCAAATAATTGCTGTCTGTGTTGCTCGCGTTGCCAAGTGTCTATCTATGCAATTTGCGCTCACATTTAATATACCATCTTCATACCATTTAATTGATACATTTGGATGAGAATAAGATACATTTTTCACTTTCGTAAAACGTTTGATCCAATTCAACCTGTCACCTTGCAGTGACCAGAATTCGTCAGGTTCTCTTATTGATTGACTATACATCTCATCGTACTGAATTTTGTTTAAATGTGCAGTTCTAGTAAAATTCAAAGAAGGGGGGTGTAAAATATCTGACATTAGATCCTCTATTTAAAATTTAACCTGATAATATCAAAACAATATTTCATTAAAAGAGTTAAGATGTATAAACTATAATTTAATTTTCTTAGGAAGCGAACAGGTTATTGCATTTCTTTTAAAAGTGCCTTCGTTGCAAAGCCATCAGGTATTTTTCCTAATTTTCTTTGATAAGACCTAATCGCCAAAATTGTCTTTGGGCCAATCATGCCATCAACTTTGCCAATTTCATAACCATCTTCCAGTAAGTATCTTTGTAATATTTTTTTTTCATTTGATGATAAAGCATTTTCATCTACCGGCCAACTTTTATGGAATTTGTTACCACCCATTATGCGATCGCCTAAATGCCCCACACCCATAACATATGCCAACGATGCATTATATTTTTCTAATACATGAAAATTATCAAAAATAACGAAGGCCGCACCTCTATGGCCTGCAGGTAGAATAATTGAAGCGTTGCCATAGTCTTTTATATGATTACCATTTATTTGCCTGATACCTAATGAGTTCCAATAAGAAACTTTCTTCTTAATTTCTTTTCCTAATAAAAGATAATTAAAACCATTTGGTAAAATAATCTCTAAACCCCAGGGCTGTTCTTTTACCCAACCGTGTTTTTTCAAATAATTTGCCGTCGAGGCCAAGGCATCCGTTGGGTCATCTGACCAAATTTCTACCAACCCATCATCATTAAAATCTTCTGCATATGTTAGATATGAAGTAGGTATAAATTGCGTATGTCCCATCGCACCAGCCCAACTTCCTTGCATTTTATTTAAAGTGGTATCACCACGTTCAAGAATTCTTAAAGCGGCAATTAATTGCTCTTCAAAAAAATTCTTCCTTCTACCATCAAAAGCTAATGTTGCTAAAGCCTCTATAGTATTAGTGTTACCTCGTCTAAATCCGTACGCACTTTCCAATCCCCAAATACCAAGAATTATTTTTAAATCTACATCATAATAATTTTGTATTTTAATCAATAAATCAGCATTTTTAAGATATGCATTTTGTCCATTCTTAACTCTTTGGTCAGAAACAGCTATTTCTAAATATTCCCAAATTTGTTTGGTGAATTCAGATTGCTTTCTATCTAATTTTATTAACTTTTCATTGTAAATAACATTTTCCATTGCTTTATCATAAAGTGTAGCGGAAATGCCTTTTTCTATAGCGGTTTCTTTAAATAATATAACCCAAGCCTCAAAAGCTACATTAGCATTATTTTGATTTATCTGAGAAGAGACATGAATGTATGAATTGGGTATTAAACTTTTTTCCACAGTTTTTGAGAAAAGAAGTGTTGGTATACTACCTAGAACCACAAATAGCATAAGACAAAGATAAACCTTAAGTTTTGCTATATTTAAATCAGTCAAATTTATTATTTCTAAAGGTTTTGTTGTTATGCAGAATAATCACGTGTAAATATCATTCTATCGTCTGAAGATTCCTCGTTTTGGAATTTATATCCACCGGTATCAAAATCTTTTAAGCCATCAATATTCGCAACTTTTTGTTCTATTATAAACCTAGCCATTGCTCCTCGTGCCTTCTTTGCATAAAAACTGATAGTTTTACTTTTCCCATCCTTGTTTTCTAAAAAAACAGGAGTCACTACCTTTAAACTTAATGCCTTAGGATCAACTGCATTAAAATATTCATTAGACGCACAATTTATTAAAACTTTTGAGTTTATTTGTGATGCATGCTCATTTAATTCCTTAGATAAAAGATCACCCCAAAACTCATAAAGCGATTTACCTTTTCTTGTCTTAAGTTTGCTACCCATTTCCAATCTGTAAGGTTGAATTTGGTCTAAAGGCCTTAGTAATCCATAAAGGCCTGACAATATTCGAAGATGTTTCTGAGCATATTGCATAGACTCTAAATCTAATGTTCTTGCTTCTAAACCGACATAGGTATCACCAGCAAATGCCAAGGCAGCTGGCTTGGAGTTTTGAGTCGTAGACTTAGATTTAAACGAATTAAACCTATCAAAATTTAACTTCGCAAGATTAGGGCTAATTTTCATCAGATCACTTAGTTCTTTTAGACTCAAGTTCTTAGCGATCCCGACAAGTTCCAATGCTTCTTTTTGAAAAACTGGTGATGTTGCATTAGTTAAACTGACTGGATTCCAATCTAACTTTTTTGCAGGTGATATAATGACTAACATTGAAACCTCCTTTAGATTAGGTGTCAAAATAATGAAATATAATCTTTAGTCTAGTAGTTTAAATAATTTTAACCAAAGTTTCCATGACAAAACCAACCACCAGGTGATAAAGCGCCGTGAGCCTGGTATAACCAGAGAGCCTCACCAGTAACTGTAATGATTTTCCAATAATCTCTAACTCCTGTTCTCCAATTTTGATCATCCAACCACCATTCTGGTGCAATCCGTTCGGGTCCACGAGAATATAGTATTATAAAATCGCGAGATCTCCAACGAAATGTCTTTGGAGGGCGCTCAAGACAACTCAAGATAATATGTTCAGGTTTGAAAAGATGAAGTGGGCGCTCTAAAAAATTATTAGGCCATTCTATTATAGGCTTTGACCATGCTACTGCAAAAATATTTGCCGATTTCTCTGGAATGTTACTTTCAGCTGGACCAAAGCGAGTAATATTTTTAAGGCCAACTCTAGCTCCTATACGAGATATTAGATCAAGAAAAGCCACATCAATTGTTATATTCTTATCAACAGTTTTTTCCTTGTTAAAATAAATATTCTTTTGTTTTAAATGTAAGAATTCTATTTCATTTGCATAGATTCTAATACAATCAATTTCAAAAACTAAATCAATCTTCTCGAGTTTTAATTTTAGTAAACTAATAATACTCTTCATATTTGAAGTTGCTTGAGCAAAGCCAATTTCTATCGATTTTATATTACGATCGCAAGGATAGAGTTGTAACGTTAATCTTCTAATACCACTTCCATTTTGTATTAATTTTTCTTCCAAAGAGCTTAACAGCCGCTTTATAGCAATCATAATGTCTTCTTCTAATCCAATTGGATCTGGGAAGGCTATTCTCACACCAAAATGTGTATTTGGGACTGAAGGAGATATTGGTTCTGACTGCCTACCAATAGCCTGATCTAATCTTCTCAAAATATTAAAACCAAAACGACGCTCTATTGATCCTCGAGGTAAAATTTCTAAATCTTTTATAGTATGAATCCCAAGACATGATAATTCAGAGTTTTCTTTTTTTGAAAGACGCAATGCAGATACTGGTAAGAAGCTCAAAATAGTCTTTGTCTGGCCAGGTAGTGCTATTCTTATATTTGGTGAAAGTGCACCAGTTACCGGTTTTAAATCTAGATAGTTTTCAAGGTTTCGTTTATATGACCGTGATCTAGTTGCTCTCGCTTCTTGATCAATTGAATCTCCAGTGCGATGCATTGGATTAGTTGAAGCTTCATAACGAGCCAATGCCCAAGCAGCACCTATTGTATCAGCCAATCCCATCTTCACAGTTAATTTCATATTAATGCAATCTTGTTCAATTTTATTAAGTAAATTTCTCTCACCACCAAACAAATTAACACAACCTGTTATATCTAAAATCAAAGCTGTTTGGCTTTCTATTGTGACTAAAGGTGAAAATTTTCCAGCCCAGCGTTGTAAAGTCTTTAAAAAAAAATTTTCTGCAAAAATATCTTCTTCTTTAGTTATTAAATTTGGACACAAAATCTGAGCATCAGTTAGAAATTGTCCAACATGTAACCCTTCCTTTTCAGCAAAATAAGATAAACTACTAAGAACAAGCGAATTATTATTATTTATCACAATTGCAAAAGGAACCTCATTCAACACACTTTTCAAACGCGAAATTCGCTCAACTCCTAGACGCGGAAACCATAAAGATAAAATACGCTTTTTTAACATGTTGATGTGCCTTTTGTTCACTATATGTTCTTATAATGTTCCACATCAGATATTCTTAGTCTAGATTTATTTTGAGTGAATATCTTCTTAATTTAATTAAAAATTGAAAAATATCAATTTGAGATAAATCATTTTACTAAATTATATAAACAACTATTCTCGTTCTTAACTAGGGTTGCACAAAACTCGAACTCATGGCAGAACGATATATGGAGAATATTAATCTAATGTCTTGGGCGGACGCTGCTTCCAGCTTAATATCTGTCGCCTTAGGTCGAGAACCTGCAGACCTTGTTATTCGAAACTGCCGCTGGGTAAATGTCCATACACGAGAGATCTTACCCAATACAAACATCGCAATTAAAAATGGTAGATTCGCATACTGTGGGCCTGAAATCACCCACTGCATTGGGGAAAATACCAAAATTATAGAAGGCGAAGGTCGGCATGCCATTCCAGGGCTTTGTGACGCGCATATGCATATCGAAAGTGGTATGTTAACCCCCGGTCAATTCGCACATGCTGTGCTAGCGCACGGAACCACCACAATGTTCACAGATCCCCATGAAATTGCAAACGTGTTAGGATTAAAAGGTGTCAGATTAATGCATGACGAAGCTATTATTCAGCCAATAAATATCTTTACTCAAATGCCATCTTGTGCTCCATCCGCACCTGGTTTGGAGACAACTGGTTTCGAAATAACTCCAAAAGATGTCGAAAAGGCCATGGAGTGGCCTGGTATAATCGGATTAGGCGAAATGATGAACTTTCCAAGTGTTATCAACGGAGATACCAACCTCTTATCTGAAATAGCTGTCACACAAAATGCTAAAAAAATAGTTGGCGGTCATTATGCAAGCCCCGATTTAGGGAAAAGATTTCACGCTTATGTTGCCAGTGGAGTCTCTGATGACCATGAAGGCACTTGTGAAAAAGATGCAATAGCACGGACAAGACAAGGTATGAGATCAATGATGCGACTAGGATCAGCATGGTATGACGTTGAAAGTCAAATAACAGCTATTACTGAAAAAAAACTAGATTCGAGAAATTTTATTCTTTGTACTGACGATTCTCATTCAGGTACCATTGTTAATGATGGTCATATGAACCGAGTAGTTAGACATGCAATAAAATGTGGATGTGAGCCAGTTGAAGCCTTACAAATGGCAACTATCAATACAGCAACTCATTTTGGTTTGGAACGAGAGCTTGGATCAATAACGCCAGGAAGACGAGCGGACGTTATTTTAACAAGCGATTTAGAAAAGCTTCCAATTGAACTCGTTATTGCACGAGGCATAAAAGTTGCCATAAATGGTAATCCAATAATAGATCCAGTACTTTTAAAATGGCCAGATTCAGTTAGAAATACAGTCAAACTATCCAAAAACTTAACCACCACAGACTTTCTCATTCCAGCCCCAAAGTTGAAAAATTCAGTGAAAGTAAAAATTATTGGTGTAATTGAAAATCAAGCACCAACAAAATTACTCACTGATATATTACCTGTTGAAAATGGGTTTGTGCGTGGGGATATTGAAAGAGATATATGTCAGGTAGCTCTGGTAGAAAGGCATCGAGGCACAGGAAAAATCATAAATGGATTTGTTTCAGGCTTTGGGTACAAAGGTAAATGCGCAATTGCTTCTACAGTAGCTCACGACAGTCATCACATGCTTATTGTAGGGACAGATCAACAAAATATGGCTTTAGCGGGAAATCACCTAGCTAAGATTGGTGGTGGTATCACAGTATTCAAAGATGGCATTGAAATTGCCACAGTGCCACTAAAAATTGCTGGATTAATGTCAGATTCTCCTGCAATAATTGTTGCTGAATCAGCAAATAATATGGTATTTGCGATGAAAGAATGTGGGTGTGATATTAACAATGGATACATGCAACACTCTCTTCTTGCACTAGTTGTCATCCCAGAACTTAGAATTTCTGATTTGGGTTTAGTTGATGTAGAAAAATTTGAACTAACAGAATTGTTTGATAAAATATGACTTTCGAGAAAGACGAAAAAACCTTTAACACTGCTGAGGAAGCAGTAAAGCAATTACAGGTTCTATATAAAAATTCTATAAACAATCTTCAGAATGCTTTTAATTTAGCAATAACTGGATCCAAACCTAATAGTAAAATACAAGAATTCTACCCACAAATTTCTATAAAAATTGACAGCTTTGTAGAAATTGATAGCAGGTTAGCGTTTGGGCATGTAAATGATCCCGGCACTTACACAACAACAATAACAAGGCCAAATTTATTCAAAGAATATCTAATACAACAACTTTCACTTTTGATCAAAAATCATAACGTCCCCATTCAAATAGACTATTCAAACACACCAATTCCAATACATTTTGCGATGAAAGAACAGATAACCACTGATCTAAAATTCAAACACTTTGATTTCACTCTAAGAGATTACTTTGATGTTCCAAATTTATCTAACACGAATGATGATATTGTTAATGGAACAATGGAAAGATCTTTAATAAAGCCGTTAGCACCCTTCACAGCTCAAAGAATTGATTATTCATTAGCAAGATTATCTCACTATACAGCAACTGAGCCAGAGCACTTTCAAAACCATATATTATTTACAAACTATCAGTTTTACGTTGATGAATTTATTTCTTACGCACATTTAGTAATTGAAGACACAAAAAGTGGTTATGGAGAATTAGTAGGTCCTGGAAATCAAGTCCTTACCACCAACAATAATAGTAAATTGGGTACTAAAAATTTACCCCAAATGCCCACATATCATTTAAAACGCAAAGATGGTTCAGGTATAACATTAGTGAATATTGGTGTGGGTCCATCGAATGCTAAAACTGCTACGGATCATATCGCAGTCTTAAGGCCACATGCGTGGATAATGCTGGGTCACTGTGCCGGATTAAGAGCATCACAAAGGTTAGGAGATTACGTCCTTGCACATGCTTATGTAAGAGAAGATCACGTTTTAGATGACGATATTCCAGTTTGGATACCTATACCAGCCTTAGCAGAAATACAGGTTGCGATGGAAAATGCTGTTGCAAGCGTAACCAAGCTATCTGGGTTTGAATTAAAAAATATAATGCGAACGGGAACTGTAGCTACAATTGATAATCGAAATTGGGAATTAAGAAACCAGTCAGGTCCAGTAAAGCGTCTGTCTCAAAGCAGAGCAATTGCTTTGGATATGGAGAGCGCTACAATAGCTGCAAATGGATTTAGATTTCGTGTACCCTACGGAACTCTACTATGTATTTCCGATAGACCCTTACACGGTGAATTAAAACTTCCCAGTATGGCAAGTGAATTTTATAACACACAAGTAAAAAGACACCTAAACATAGGCATAAAAGCAATGGAATCTCTCAGAAACATGCCTTTAGAACGTTTACACTCAAGAAAACTACGTAGTTTTGAAGAAACAGCCTTCCTTTAGGAAAATAACTCTTTATTTAATTGGCATCTCAGCATACAAATTGTTATACAAGATATCGATTTCAGTTTTAATGTATTTTAATGATCCTATTTCAGGACAAAATTTTTAGGGAGCAGCTATATGGCACAGAAGCCTATGACAAAATCGCAGTTGATCGCCGCACTAGCGGAAGCAACAGGCGCAGACAAAAAATCAGCAGGAGCCTCATTAGAGAGTCTATGTGCACTAATCACTAGTGAAGTATCAGGTGGTGGTGCAATTACGCTTCCTGGCGTTGGTAAAATTTATTGTCGTGCACGGCCAGCAAGGATGGTTCGTAACCCCGCTACTGGCCAACAAATGCATAAAGATGCTGACAGAGTTGTTAAAATGACGATAGCTAAAGCACTAAAAGATAGTGTAAATAGCTAATCCTTTATCTAATAAGTCAGTTTGGAAAATTGTCAAAGAGGTCGCTTAATCAGCGACCTCTTTCATTTTAAAGGATCCATATAAATTGCGGGTACTCGTATTGGGAATAGCTTTTGCATTAATGTGGTCAAGCGCGTTTACCTCTGCAAGAATAATTGTCAGCGCAGCTCCTCCACTTTCCGCTTTATCACTTAGGTTTTTGGTATCAGGTTTATTGGCTATTGGAATAGGATGTCTGTTAGGACAATCATTAAAACTCACTAGGTCCCAATGGAAAGCCACTTTTATTTTTGGAATATGTCAAAATTCGATATATTTAGGATTAAATTTCATTGCTATGCAAAGAGTTGAGGCCTCAGTTGCTGCCATAGTTGCAAGTACAATGCCATTAATAGTTGCTTTTTTAGGATGGGTTATATTCAGGGATAAGCTTAAGCCTTTGATAATTATTGGTTTAGTTTTAGGTTTCAGCGGCGTTCTCATAATTATGAATACCCGCATACAAAATATAAATGACCTTGGTGCAATTAGCTTGTGTGTTATGGGGTCCATATCACTCGCAATAGCGACGCTTTCTGTAAAAAATGCCACATCAGGAGGAAATTTGTGGATCATTGTTGGTTATCAAATGATAATTGGCAGTATGGCCTTGCTACCATTCGCTCTATTGTTTGAGAAAATACAGGTAGTTTGGTCTTTTAAACTTATCATTGCATTCCTTTATACAACCCTAATACCAGGTTTGTTAGCTACTTGGATCTGGTTTGTTTTAGTTTCTAAAGTAGGTGCAATAAAAGGTGCAACTTATCATTTTCTAAATCCTTTTTTTGGTGTTTTAATTGCATACATAGTTTTAAAAGAAAGCATAGGACTATCTGATTACATCGGAGTAATAGTGGTCTCAGTAGGTATAATGATTGTTCAATTGTCTAGAAGCAGTAAAAGTTAAAATATATCATTTCTAAATTGACATTCATAATATTAATTTTAATGAACTAATGAAGTACAAAGATTTAATCTCAAATAAAACTAAAAGAACCCTTTAATGAAAAATAAGTTTGAAATCAGCCCAACTACCCGCCTAAGAAGGTCACCTTTTTTTGAAGCAACCGTAAACGAAGGTGTAACGGGCTTCTATCCATACAACAATATGTTAATGCCTACTGGTTTTGGACATCCTGAAGAGGAGTATTGGAGAATAATTAATGGAGTCTCAATGTGGGATGTCGCCGTTGAACGTCAAGTCGAGCTAAATGGTCCAGATGCAAGTAAATTAGCACAAACTCTTTGTCCACGCGACTTAACCAAGTGCCGGGAGGGTCAAGGAAAATATGTTGCTCTATGTAATCATGATGGCGTAATCATCAATGATCCAATATTACTTAAGCTTTCAGAAGGCCGTTTTTGGCTTTCAATAGCTGATAATAATATAGTTTTATTTGCAAGAGCAATTGCTGCTGAAAGAGGCTTAAATGTAAACGTGTTTGAGCCTGACGTGTCACCGTTAGCGGTACAAGGTCCCAAAGCAGAAGATGTTATAGCGAGTATTTTTGGAGAGTGGGTGCGAGACCTCAAATACTTTTGGTTTAAAGAAACGGAAATTAATGGAATTCCTTTGCAAGTTGCAAGGTCGGGTTGGTCTAAGCAAGGAGGCTTTGAGTTGTATCTCATGGATAACACTAAAGCCGTAGCACTTTGGAATATTATAAAAGAAGCAGGAAAACCTTGGGATATTGGCCCAGGAAATCCCAATATGAGCGAACGGATTGAAAGTGGTTTATTATCATATGGCTCAGATACTGATGATCAAACAAACCCTTTTGAAATTCGTATGGATAAATATATCAACTTGGATGTGCCGAATGATACGATAGGCATTACAGCACTTAGAAAAATTGCTGCCGATGGACCAAAACGTCATCAAATTGGGGTAATATTAGATGGGGAAACTCCTTCGGAAGTGGTGGCAGAATGGTTAGACATTAAACAACATGGTAAAAAAGTAGGATCCATGACGAGTGGCGTATGGTCACGCCGATTAAAAAGAAATATTGGGCTGGCATTAATTAATATTAATATTAAAATTGGTGAAAACGCGATAGTAAGTACTAAAAATGGTGATATTAATTGTGAATTTGCAGATTTACCATTTTTATAAAAATAGGAATTAATTAAATGCAATATGGTTTAAATGAAGAACAGGAAATGATTGTATCTACAGTAAGATCATTTGTTGAAAATGAAATATACCCTCACGAAGAGTTAGTTGAGAAAACTGGAACAGTTCCTAAGGAAATTGCTCAGGACATCAAGGAAAAAACACTCAATTTAGGTTTTTATGCCTGTAACTTTCCAGAAGAGGTTGGTGGAGCTGGTTTAAATCATAAAGAATTTTCATTGGTTGAACGAGAACTTGGCCGAGGTTCTATGGCTTTATGTCATTTTTTTGGCCGCCCTCAAAATATTTTGATGGCATGCAATTCAGAGCAAAAAGAACAATACCTTCTTCCCGCCGTAAGAGGTGAAAAAATGGATGCGCTTGCAATGACTGAACCAAATGCTGGTTCAGACGTGCGCGGAATGAAATGCTATGCGGCCAAAAATGGAGGAGATTGGGTTATAAATGGTACTAAACATTTTATAAGTGGTGCTGAACACGCTGATTTTGTGATTGTCTTTGTAGCCACTGGAGAAGATGACACACCGAAAGGCCCAAAAAAACGCATAACAACCTTTTTAGTTGACCGAGGAACAAAAGGTTTCACCATAAGAGATGGTTACAAATCCGTAAGCCATAGAGGTTACAAAAATATGATATTGGAATTTGATGATTGTCGTATTTCTGACTCACAAGTTCTAGGCGAGGTTGATGGTGGATTTGCTGTTATGAATACTTGGCTATATGCAACGCGGTTAACAGTAGCTACTAATTGTGTTGGACGAGCAAGAAGGGTATTTGATTATGCATTAAATTATTCTGCTCAAAGAGAGCAATTTGGGCAAAAAATTGGAAAGTTCCAAGGTGTTAGCTTTCAAATTGCTGATATGATAACTGAAATTGACGCAGCAGACCTTTTAACGCTAGCGGCAGCAGAGAGATTAGATAAAAACTTACCATCTAATCGTGAAATAGCTAGCGCAAAACTTTTTGCGACAGAAATGCTTGCACGAGTAACTGATACTACCATCCAAATTCATGGGGGGATGGGGCTCATGGATGATTATCCTCTTGAAAGATTCTGGAGAGATGCACGAGTAGAAAGAATTTGGGATGGTACGTCAGAAATTCAGAGACATATCATTAGCCGTGATCTTTTAAGACCTTTAGGTGCTTAATAATTATTTTTAAGGTAAAAAAATGAAAGACCTTAACCGATTATTTAAACCAAATTCGATTGCGGTTATCGGAGGTGGCACCTGGTGTGAATCTGTAATTAATCAGCTTAAAAATATCAAATTTGAGGGGCCTATTTGGCCAATCCATCCAAAAAAAAAGATTGTATGTGGGATCAAATCATTTGCATCCGTTAAAGATTTGCCAAACCCACCTGATGCAGCATTTATTGGAGTAAATCGATTTAGGACGATTGAAATCGTTAATGAATTATCCAAATTGGGTTCTGGTGGAGCTGTATGTTTTGCAAGTGGGTTCTTAGAGGCAAAAGCGGAAGATTCTAAGGGAGAAAATTTACAAAAAGAATTGCTAAACGCTGCCAACGGAATGCCAATCTTAGGGCCAAATTGCTACGGATTTATTAATTATTTGGATAGCGCTTTACTTTGGCCAGATCAACACGGTGGAGTAAAAGTAGAAAGTGGCGTAGCTATAATAACTCAATCATCTAATATTGCCATAAATATGACTATGCAAAAAAGAGCTGTCCCAATTGCGGTAATTGTTGCAGCTGGAAATCAAGCTCAAATCACTTTGGCAGAAATAGGCAATACATTACTAAAAGACAATCGTATTACAGCCCTTGGTGTTCATATTGAAGGTATAAAAGATCTTTTAGCTTTTGAAAATCTTGCTAAAACAGCACTTGATTTGGGAAAAAGAATAGTAGCTTTGAAGGTTGGAAAATCAAGCCAAGCTCAGGCTGCAACCATTTCTCATACCGCTTCATTAACTGGAAATGACGCTGGAGCAAGTGCCCTTTTTGAAAGACTTGGGATAGCCCGAGTAAATAGTCTCCCAATTTTCTTAGAAACATTAAAACTTTTGCATGTCGTAGGATCATTGCCTTCAAATAACTTAGCCTCAGTTAGCTGCTCAGGTGGTGAAGCCTCACTCGTAGCTGACTTAGCACTTGAACATAATGTGAGGTTTCCCGATTTAAATAAACGACAGAAAAGAGATCTTAGAGTCGCCTTGGGTCCAATGGTTGCCTTAGCAAATCCGCTTGACTATCACACCTATATTTGGCGTGACACTAAAGCAATGACCTTAGCTTGGAGCGCAATAATGGATGCAAATATTGCGCTAACATTACTTATAGTTGATTTTCCAAGAACTGATCGGTGTGATGCCAGTGACTGGAGATGTGCAATAGACGCCGCCATTTTATCAAAAAAAAATACGGACACAAATGTAGCTCTTGTCGCTACATTGCCAGAATTATTACCTGAAGAATTCTCTGCAGAGCTTATTTCAGCTGGTGTCGTGCCATTATTTGGTATTGAAGAAGCAATATACGCAGCTGAAGCAGCATCAATTATCTCTCCAAAAAATATTATACCAATATTAAAACCTTCGATCTTAGCAAAAACTAAATTGATTCCGGAAGGAGAGGCAAAAAGAAGTTTGTCTGAGTTTGGATTATTGGTACCCAGAGCAATCCAAGTAAATTCTGCTCAACAGGCTGCCAAAAAAGCTATTAAAATTGGTTTTCCAGTTGTATTAAAAGGTGAAGGTTTTACTCACAAAACAGAAGCGAATGCTGTGGTTTTGAATTTACTTTCCAGGCAACAGGTTTATGAAGCGGCATTAACTATGAAAACTAATTCGTTTTTAATTGAAGAAATGATAAATGATAATATTGTTGAATTACTGGTAGGGGTAATACATGATCCTGCTCATGGTTTTATTTTGAGCATTGCCGCTGGTGGAACACTAACCGAGTTAATAAAGGATTGTTCTTCAATCATTATACCAGCACAACAATATGATATCATTAATGCATTAGAGAAATTAAAAATATTCAAATTAATTTCTGGTTATCGAGGAAAAATAAGCGCAAGCTTAGATGCAATTGTACAATCAATAATTTCTATACAAAACTTTGTTATTAAACATGCAGATTCTATTGAAGAAATTGAAATAAATCCATTGATTTGTGGCCGTCAAAAAGCAGTAGCCGCAGATATTTTATTAAGGAGATCTTGATGCTCGAAGACCCAATAAATACACGCCAAGAAGATGGTATTCTCGAAGTAACAATAAATAGGCCAAAAGCAAATGCAATTGATTTAAAAACAAGTCAATTAATGGGAGAGACTTTTAAAAAATTCAGAGATGATCCAAATCTACGCGTAGCAATTATTACTGGTGCAGGGAGCAAGTTTTTTTGCCCAGGTTGGGACTTAAAAGCTGCGGCAGATGGCGATGAAGTAGATGGCGATTACGGTGTTGGAGGTTTTGGTGGTATGCAGGAAATGCGTGATATGAACAAACCAATCATTGCAGCAGTAAATGGTATTTGCTGCGGTGGTGGTTTGGAGGTTGCAATTAGTGCGGACATAATCATTGCAGCAGAACATGCCACATTTGCACTGCCCGAAATAAGATCTGGAACAATTGCTGATGCAGCAAGTGCGAGAGTCCCCAAACGAATTCCTTACCACATAGCAATGGAATTATTATTAACAGGCCGATGGTTTGACACAAATGAGGCAAAAAATTGGGGCCTTATAAATAAAATTGTAAAGCCTGAAGATTTGTTAAATGAAGCATGGGAGATGGCCGAATTATTAGTTAGTGGTCCACCACTAGTCTATGCGGCAATAAAAGAAGTTGTGCGTGACGCAGAAAATAAAAAATTCCAAGACGTAATGAATAAAATAACTAAAAGACAATATCCAACTATTGATCGATTATACTCTTCGGAAGACCAATTGGAAGGAGCAAAAGCATTTGCCGAGAAACGTGAGCCTGTTTGGAAAGGGTATTAAAGCCAATAATACAAATGACGAAATTTAATCTTCAGCGCACATCTTTTCATAAAATGGTAATGCTCGATCACATAAAACTTGCATCTTAGGTGTTAAGCTGGGCAAGGGCCCTTCTTGAGGTAAAAAGCCAGTTGAATTCCATGCAGAATTATACCAATGCGACGCCCATATACCGTCGTTTTTATGACCGCCAGACGGCCAATGCAACATTTCTGTATCAAAATTTAATCCTATCGAAGAGCATAAACTTCGGAGTTCTTTTTCCGGGTTTTTACGAACATTATAGCTATCAATAATTGGTGGTCTTTTACCAGTTTTTTGACAAATAAAATCAAAAATTTCCGCTTGTTGTTTGAAACCAATGTCGTTCAATGTTGGGTTTTCTCTTTTTTTCTCATAACTAGATATAACCCGCGCAGGATGTCTAATTAAAAAAATATTGGTAACATCAAGTATCCAACTTCTATCAAAATCAGCAAGCATATGATGAGTTTGATGTTTTTGATAAAAGTTTGGCCTATCTTCTCTATTTTCAACAATGCACGCAGACTGCACAGTTTTGTGATCTTGAATACCCAGATCTAAGATTTCTTTACGCATTGGATGATTAAGCCCAGTTTCCTTCAGATACGCTGCATAGTAAGGCTCATCCCAAATAGAAAAATCAGATCTCGCACCAAAGCTATACATCAATGATGTGGAGAGATTACGTGGACCTGACCAAACTGCTAATATCATTTCAAAGTGTCACGTTCTATTAGTTCTTTATAAAGTGATTGGATTTTTTTTGTCATCGGACCTAAATTTTTATCACCAATTATGCGTCCATCTATTTCTCGAACGGGCGTCTGCGCCCCAAATGTACCAGTAACAAAAGCTTCAGCTGCCCCATACGTTTCAACCAATGAAAAGTTTTTTTCAAATACTGGAATATTATTTGACCTACATACGTCAATAACTTTTTGCCGGGTTATTCCATTCATGCAATAATCTCCCGTGGATGTCCAAACTGTTTCATTTTTAACTATAAAGAAATTACAGGCATTTGTGGTATTAACAAATCCATTTATGTCTAACATTAAAGCTTCATCCGCACCGGCTTTTTCTGCTGCTATACATGCTAAAACACAGTTTAATTTTGAATGTGAGTTCAGCTTTGGGTCTTGGGTCATTGGCAATCCTCTCAAATGAGGAACTGTAGAAAGCCTAATTGGTCGCGCAGAAAGCGCTTTAGAATGCTCCATTATAATGACAATTGTTGGCCCTGATTGAGACAAACTCGGATGCTGAAAGGGTTTAACCTTCTTTCCACGAGTTATCATAAGACGTGCATGAGCATCTGTATGCATGTCATTGGCCTGCCGAGTTTCTTCTATTATCCGCTTAACTTCATTTCGATCTAATCCGATACTTAAATCTATCGCTAGTGCTGCCTCAAACAAACGATCTAAATGTTCTTCTAAAAAAATCCATTTGTCATTAAGAAGTCTTAGGCCTTCCCATATCCCATCCCCCAACATAAAACCACTATCATAAACACTGATCATAGCCCTATCTTGCGGCACAATTTTTCCATTCACATAAATCTTAATATCTTTATTCCGAGAATCTTCTTCAGATTGATGGGTAGTGATTTTTTCTATCATAGACTTAATCCTTTTCACTTCTAGAAAACTAGGTACAGCGAATAAATTTGTCTTTACCATTTTAAGCACTAATTTTAAACTTATAATAGCATTAAGTGTTTAGAAAGTTTCCAATGAAAAAAGTTGCTTATATAGCCTGTCTTTTATTATTTACGATGAGTTTTCAAAATCAGGCGATTTCAAAAACAATTGACGTAGCTGTTGTGGCTGGTGGTTGTTTCTGGTGTGTTGAAGCGGATTTCGAACAAATTCCAGGCGTTATAGAAGCAATATCTGGTTACACAGGTGGAGTGACAGAAAATCCAACTTATAAGGATGTCACAAAAGGTGGAACAGGGCATTATGAAGCTGTTGAAATAATTTATGATGCAGAAATTATAGGCTATAAGCAACTGATAGATATATTCTGGAGAACAATCGACCCTACTGATGCTCTAGGCCAATTTTGTGATCGTGGCCAAAGTTATCAAACTGCTATTTTTGTAAAAGACGCGTCTGAAGAAAAAATTGCATTAAGTTCTAAGTTAGAAGCTCAACAAGTTCTAAATAAAAAAATCGTAACCCCTATTATATATTTTTCTAAATTTTACCCTGCTGAAAATTATCACCAAGACTATTACAAAGGAGAAAATTTTATCATAACTCGATATGGATTGGTAAAACAGTCCAAAGCATATAAGTATTATAGAAAGGGTTGTGGACGAGATATTCGTTTGGTAGATCTATGGGGATCAAAGCCCTTAATTGCTAAATAATCAGAAATTATAAAGATTATTTTGGATTATTATTCTCAATGCATAAACAGCAAATAGTGCGATTAACGGAGCAAAATCTAATCCTCCAGTATTAGGTAAAAATTGTCTTATTCGACTATAAACAGGGTTTACCAGACGATTAATTCCTTGCCATATCTGAGCAACAATAGCTTGTTGTAAGTTAAGCACTCTGAAATTTATCAACCAACTCATAATGACATGAGCAAGAATAATAAACCACGCGAGATCTAACACCATTAATATTATCTGTAAAATTGAAGTCATTTTAAACCTTATAAACTACTAAACTCGATTTTATACTATAAAAATCATTTATAACAATATGAATATTATGCCATTAAAATTTTAATTATTAACTATTAATTACAGTTATCATGCTCACGTTCAGTTTAAATTTAGTTATACTTTAAAACATTAACAAACGTTTTTCCATATTTACGACAATCTAAAAGGGTAAAATCTTTTAATAAGATCCTTTTATCGTACTCAAAAACAACAATGGCATTTTCAGATAGCCATCCCTCTTTTAAAACATTTAGAAGAGCATAATCACCCAGCTCACTTCCATAAGGCGGATCCAAAAAAATCAAATCAAATTTTTTACCCATATTTCTTCCAAGTTTTGTTACATCTCTCTGTTTTATTTCTGTTGATCCATTCACCTTGCAAATAGAAATATTTTTCTTAAGCAACTCTATAGCAACTTTATTCTTATCAAAAAATGTCACCCAACTGGCACCTCTACTCAATGCCTCCAAACCCAATGCTCCAGAACCAGCGAATAAGTCTAAAACTCTAAGATTTTCAAAAGATAATTTTAGAGACCCATTTGCCAATAAATTAAATAAAGCCTCTTTAACACGATCAGAGGTGGGTCTCAGATGATTTTTTAAATCACCAACGCCTATTACTGACAACTTAAGACCGCGGTTTTTACCAGAGATTATGCGCATATTATTCTATTATAGAGTATTGTAGTTAAATAAAATTAAAAATTCGGGTTAGGGTTTCAAAAGTGATTTCAATTCTAAACTTGTATCTTCTATCGATATACTTTTAGGTGATTTTCCCATTTCAATCAGTCTTTTGCCTACCATATAAGAACGTGGATCATTCATCGCATCGACAGCCAAAAGCTTATCATCCTTATAATACCAATAAGATATACTAGTATTTTTCCCAATTCGAGTTACGATCTTGTTATACCCAGAATTTAATCCAGCTATCTGTAATTTGGTTTCATATTGATCTGACCAAAACCAAGGCTTTGGATTGTATTCCTTCTCGTTTCCCATAATATTTTCAGCAACACATTCTGCTTGGTCAATCGCATTTTGCACACTTTCCAAACGGATGCGCCTCCCTTCAAACAACAGGCTAGCACAGTCTCCAGCAGACCAAATGTTTTGAACAGACGTTTTTCCATATTTGTCTGTTTTAATTCCATTATCAATTTCAACTCCGGCCTTTTCTGCCATTAATATATTGGGAGAAATTCCTATTCCAGATATTACAAAGTCAACATTGATTTCGCTACTGTCTGAAAGAATGGCTCCAGTGACACGTTTATCTCCAATAAACTTTTTAAGTCCAAATCCCTCACGAATATCAACATTATTATTTCTATGTAAGGTACGAAAGTAATCTGCAGTTTCTGTAGCAGCAACTCGTTGCAAAATTCTATCCGCCATTTCGACCAAAATAACTTTAAGGCCTTTTTTTGAGGCAACAGCTGCAGCTTCTAATCCTATGTAACCACCACCAACTATTAAAACAGTCCTCCCAGGACGAAACTCAGGTTCCATAAGATCAACATCATTTAAGTTTCTTACGCTATAAACCCCCTCCAGATTACCACCTATAGAAGCAGGTAATAATAATGGTTTTGATCCAGTGGCTAAAACTAATTGATCATAACTTAATTCCTCTTTGTTAAAACTAACCTTCTGGGTCTCACTATTTACGCCGGTAACTGGCGCACCCAATTTTAAAGTAATATCATTGTCATCATAATATTTTTGTGGTCTCAGAAATAATCGTTCTAAAGACATGTCCCCTAGAAGATATCCCTTTGAAAGTGGTGGTCTTTGGTAGGGAAGAGCCTCTTCATCGCCAATTAAAGTAATTTCACCTTTATAACCAATTTTTCGTAATTTCATCACGAGCGCAGCGCCTGCTTGGCCTGCTCCAATTACAACCACATTTGACATCTGTTTTACCTTACTAAAAAATACTATTGTTAAATATTAGCGATACCACTATCACGAGCAAGCTAAATCAACTTTAAGAAGGGCTATCATGACAATTAATATTGGAGAAGTCTTGCCAAACTATACATTGACAAGATTCGGTGCGAAAGGGCTTGAAAACATTCAACTACACGACATTATTTCAGATAATCGAGTAATTTTATTTGGTGTCCCAGGCGCATACTCTAGGACATGCTCTAGTAAACATCTTCCTAGCTTTATCCGAACAATGGGCAACTTTAGAGAAAAAGGCATAGAAAAGGTAATATGTATTTCAGTTAATGATCCATTTGTGATGGCAAGTTGGAGTAGGGATACAGGAGCGTCAGAATCTGGAATAGATATGTTATGCGATCCAAGCGGTGCCCTAATTAAAAAAATCGGTTTAAATTTTGATGCAGAGCCTATTGGATTTTTTAATCGCTCCAAACGCTTTGCGATGATCGTGAACAATAAAAAAGTCGAAATTTTAAAAATAGATGAAGACTCTGGTGTCTGTGATCTTTCTGCAGGCGAAACAATACTTAGTTTTCTTTAAAATTTAGACTTTAGAGAATATCATATTAATTTAGCTGAAAACTTATCCATTTGCGCTGCTAATTTAATATCTAATTCTGATATAGCATCTAAATCATGTGTTGTCAGAACCACATCAACACGCGAATATACATTAAACCATTCTGGATGGTGGTTTAATTTTTCCGCAAATATTGCAGCACTGGTCATAAATGAAAATGCTTCAATAAAAGACTTAAACTTATAAGTCTTTGAAACAGCATTTCGATCACTTAAAATTTTCCAACCTGCTTCAATTAAAGGTTTTAGATTATTTTCATTAACTTTTTTATTCATAAACTTCCTCCGACAAATTTCGTTTAAATGGTCCATAACTTGTTAATATTTCATTTTGATCATCAACAGCATTTCGCTCAGCCTCAAGAAACGAATTAATCGCATCATTAAAGCCTGGATCAACAACCCAGTGTAAGGAATGGGTCGTTACTGGCATATATCCTCTAGCTATTTTGTGATGTCCTTGAGCACCAGCTTCCACTCTCAATAAACTGTTTTCAATTGCGTATTCGATAGCTTGATAATAGCAAACCTCAAAATGCAGAAATGAATGATCTTCTAAACAACCCCAATAACGACCGAAAAGAACATCTTTTGAAATAAAATTTAACGCCCCAGCTACATTTCTTCCACCACGCTTACACATAATAAGTAATACGTCATCTCGCATTTTCTCATGCAAACTAAGAAAAAATTCTTTTGTTAGATAAGTTTGACCCCATTTTCGTTCACTTGTGTCTTGATAAAATAACCAAAAATCTTCCCAATCTCTTAATTGAATTTGATCTCCTGTTAATCGGATAATATCACCACCAAAATCATTCGCTCTTCTTCGTTCTTTTCTTATTGCTTTTCGTTTTCTTGAAGATAGATCAGACAAAAAGTCTTCAAAATTTTTGTAATCATTATTTAACCAGTGAAATTGCTGTCCAGTTCGATGCAATAATCCTTGTTCTTTTCCAATAGTTACTTCGAATTCTGTGCAAAAAGTAACATGAAAACCACTGATGTTGTTTTTTTCGCATAGGTGCTTCACAGCACCTATCAGTGCTTCTGTACCTATTTTTTCATACCCGTCACAAACCAAAAATCTTTTTCCAGCAGCAGGTGTAAATGGCGCTGCTATTTGTATTTTGGGATAATAATTACCACCGGCTTTTTGGTAAGCATGCGCCCAGCTATGGTCAAAAACATATTCACCCTGACTATGGTTTTTAGCATACATCGGGGCAACGCCAATAACTTGATCATTAACCTTTGCAACCAAGTATCTAGGCAACCAACCACTATTTTTACCTACACTGCTACTATCTTCAAGTAATTCAAGAAACCTGTATGTCGTGAAAGGATCAGACGATATCATACCAATTTTATTTTTAGCACATTTCTCCCAATTCACTTCACCTATTTCATTAATGTTTTCATATATGAAAACATTAATGTCTTGAAATTTAACCATCTCTTCCCTTTTATTCATAACATTTTCAATCAGTAAACATGATTAGCCATATAACCTTCAAATGTAATATTAACAGATTTTTTTCTTGCTATTGCTTCGTCTTTAATAGACTTTATAGTCCAACTAAGAATTGGAACCCCTCTATTCCGCAAACTTTCTACTGGTTGAGTATCTAGATTTCGAAAATTATGGCTTATGAAATCACAAGACATTTTATCAAAGTACACCAATTCTCTAAGTAATTTTAATTCTTTTGCGGAAACTTTGGGCCACTCTTTTTGATGAAAATTTTCTGTCACCAAACCAATAGGATACGATCCTCCAAATGAACGGTATGCTTTTAACGAATATGGGTTGAAAGACATAACGGCAGCCGGGCCTTTATATGTCGACAAGATCTTGGACACCTCTTTTTCTAAATCACCCACATTTGGTCCAAGTTCGCCTTCTTGGTCTTTAATCTCAATTAATACTGGTTGTCTTCCATCAATTATATTTAATAAATCAGACAACAATGGAATTGTACTTTCGCTACCCAGTAAAAGGATATTTTTCAATTCATCAAAAGTCTTTTCCCGGATTAAGCCAATCTCATTAGTTAATCGGTCCAATGTGTCATCATGGAAAACTACTACTTTTTTATCTGAAGAGATTTGCACATCAATCTCAACGCCATAATTAAAAAAAATTGCTCTGTTTACAGCTTCTAATGAATTTTCCAGAAATCCTTTAGCACCATTGTGCAAACCTCGGTGGGCAATTGGCGTATTATAAAATTTAAGATCTAGCTTCATTATTTAATTAAAAATATCCCATCTATTTCTACCGCCACACCAAGTGGCAACACAGCTCCCACAGCAGTTCTCGCATGACGACCAGGATCACCCAACAACTCAACTAAAAAATCCGAAGCACCATTTATTACCTGTGGCTGATCTGAAAAGTTTGGATTTGAATTAACAAATCCCCCCAGCTTTACAACTCTCTGAAGTCTATCTAAATTTCCATCACAAGCCACTTTTACTTGAGTTAACAAATTTATTGCACATTGGCGCGCTGCAAATCTACCATCTTCAATAGACATATCACCACCAAGAACACCTTTAATTAAACCATCTGCACCGATTGATATCTGTCCTGAAACATAAACAATGTTATCTACTTTAACAAAGGGGATATAATTTGCTGCTGGAACTGGAGTGTCGGGTAGAATTATACCCAATTCACTTAATTTTCTTTCATATTTACTCATTTTAAGCCCTAATATGTTTTCGATTTAATTATGTTATTAAAAAAATAAAACCAAGATAAGCCAAGTTCTAAATTTGGTTATCCAATAAAGTGTTAATATTAAACTTTAGTTAAATACAACACTTCACGCTATTATTAACACAATATGCTGATTGGGGCCATTTTTCACTTTTCTTTTAACCTTTCTAACTTAATAATATAACAAATGAAATTAATTGGTCATTTATGAACAACCGAATCAAAATATTACTTCAAACTACCACTATTGTTGTTGCTATGACTTTGGCGAGCTGTACCAATAATACAACCAGTAGCGCTATTTTTGATCCTTATGAAGAAACCAATAGAAAACTCCATAGTTTTAATAAGAGTTTAGATAAATCTCTTTTAAGACCAGCTTCAAATACTTATGTAGCACTAATACCTAGTCCAATCGTAACTGGAATATCCAATTTTTCCTCAAATTTAGAATTACCAGTAGCAATTTTAAATGGAATTTTACAACTAGATACTGAAGGCGTTTCAAAAAACACAGGGCGTTTTTTAATCAACTCCAGTGTTGGGTTACTTGGATTATTTGACGTGGCTGCAAACATCGGCATGTATGGAAAAAATACTAACTTTGATCAAACATTATATACTTACGGGATACGTGAAGGCGCTTATACTGAACTTCCAGCATTTGGACCAAATACTGAACGAAGCACTGCAGGCTTAATAATTAATCTCGCAATAAACCCTTACGGTGGTGTGTTCAAAGGTGCTCAAGAAATCATCCCAATAGGTGCTAAAGTTTTAGATTTAATGGGGAAAAGGCACAAATACTCTGATGCGATAGATGGAGTGCTATACCAAAGCGATGATAGTTACGCTCAAAGCCGACAGATATATTTAGAACGAATGAGATTTGCTCATGAAAAAAAATTAGATGACGCAGTTTATGAGAATCCTTATGCTTCCGATTAAAAAAGTATTAATAGCAGGTGGCTTATCATTCTTTATTTTCTTTTCTACTGTCGCAAACGCACTATCTATTAACGAAGCCAGCAAGCTAATTTCTTCTTTGGTTAAAGATATTAATATTATTATCAATTCGGAAAAATCTCCAACATATATGTATCTCGATTTCAAAAACGTTTTAACAAAATATGGCGATACAAAGATTATGTCGCAAAAAGTTCTAGGCATAGACTGGCGAAGAGCATCCATACGTCAAAGGGGTGACTTTCAGAAAGCTTTTGAACACTATTTAAGTCGTAAGTATGGAAAAAGGTTTAGAGAATTTCTAGGTGGGGAAATTATTGTTACAAGTTCTCGCAAGGTTAATGCTGTTTTTGAGGTGATATCAATTGTGCAATTGGATGGACAGGCACCATTTGAAGTTCGCTGGCTTGTTGCTAATAAAAATGGAGTCCCTAAAATGTTCAATTTGTTTATTGAAGGAATAAATGTTAGCTCTTCAGAAAAAACTGAAATAGGCGCAATGCTGGATAAGCGTCGTGGTAATATAGACAAATTAATTATTCATCTCTGGGAAGTT
>Ga0315328_10000062_pt1 | contig 37956 bp, 34 predicted proteins | sample M120032315metaG_FD_203462 | JGI IMG/M metagenome (GOLD analysis project Ga0315328, IMG submission 203462) | Ammonia-oxidizing marine archaeal communities from Monterey Bay, California, United States - M1 200m 32315 | ecosystem: Environmental > Aquatic > Marine > Intertidal zone | place: USA... | reverse complement strand
CTGATGCACTTGCGGGGAAACAACTAGAAGAGCTCGAAAATGCCGCCGCACGCGCGAGACGGGGGGATGCTGCTGGAGAGGTGGCTCTAGATACGGCTCCTACTTCAAGGTTCGGAACGCGTGGTGACCAGAGCTTCTTAGCCGATGCAGATATAAATCCCCAACAGGGAACCACTGGCTGGAAGCTGCACGCCAACGTAAAAGCAGATCCTAAGGCAAGGAAGAGGGTAATGGACATGCTCGAAGAGCAGGGCAAGGAATACAAGATACGTGATTTAGTAGAAGACTCAACATCACCGACAGGATATAAATGGGGCGGGGACGCAGGTAAGCCCTTAACTGTTTACGGCAATCGGACAACGGGAACCAATTTTTCGGGCGTGCCTGATAGTCCGGGCGTGAAAGCATTCAGTAAGGACGAGTCTGTCGAAGCGGCACGGCAGCTTTCAAAAGACCTTGGTGATGATCTTCTCGCTCCCCATCGGGATATGCTGGCTTCTGATCTGGATTTAACTGACGTTGGTGCTCCAAACATAACCAGCAGATTTACTTTGGGAGATAGTGGCAATCTTACGGCGAGCGAGGTACGAAATATACCGCCCAAGGAGCAGGTCGGGTTATTCTCTAAGCAACAATCCAAATCTGGAGTACCTGCCACGATGGAAGATACTATGGATTCGAGTCGATACGGCTTACCCATGTCCCCAGAGGAAATGGCGAAATCACAACAACGTCTCCGCGATCAGTTTGGAGAGTTTTTTACGGGAACAGCAAAACCAAAGACACCAACTTACACTAAATGGGGAAATAGAGCAGAGAACACTCCAATCATCGACTCGCAAGTTGCTTTGGATAAGGCTCTAGACGAGGGCTTGGCTAAGATGGGTTTGACGAGAAGAGATCTGCAAGTTCCGATAGATCCTGACAAAGGACCCGCGCTGACTAAGCCCATAGAAGCAAAATTTGGTCAGCCGCAGCCCATTAGCTCCAAAACCGGAAAGCCAAAGAATTACATAGCAGCATACGATCCCAATACAAAGCAAATAAATGCATATAAGGACCAAGTATTTGGCGAATCGGTGGTAGACCACGAATCCATCCACCTTATAGATGAGCTAATAAAAGAACAAGGCCTTAGCAAGAAAGCAGGGAGTAACCTGAAGTCGACTGCCGGTGGAAAGATGGCAAGTCAGGACCCCCTCTCTGAGATAGGCGAGATGATCGGACCCCTCCTTAACGAGGAATTAGCATCAGGGCAGCTAGCTGGCTTGGATTTGGGCGCGATTGAGAATGCTCTTGGAAGACCGATAGGCGTAGACGATATAAGATGGGGTCCTCGAGAACTCCGTGAACCGATTAAAGCAGCAGCTGGAACAAGGGATATCGGAAATGAGTTGGCGCAGACCATAGGCTATTACCTGAACCCCGAAGAAATACTGGCTAGAGCGGGTCAGAGAGGTGGAGAAGAAGGAGCAGAGGTCATGGCGGCCTTAGGGAAGGTTTACAAACAAAGCCCGGATGCCGGGGATGCGATACAAAAAATAATAAAGAGAAGGGCTAGCCCATTAGAGGACCTCCCTCCGACGATTGGACCCGACGGTCAAGCCCTGAAGTATGACCCGACAACCGCCCACCTACCGCCATCGCCTCCGCGCCTCGGCGATAATGTTCTACCAAAACAAAGAACACCAGCGATCCCTGAAGGGGCGGTTCTCCCCGACAACTTGAGAGGACCTCAACCTGTAAACGTTGTCGATACAGCTTATCCACCTGCTCCTGCCCATATACAACCGCGTGCGAGGGTTTCTTCGAGAGTCGAAACTACTGAACCACTACCGCAGCCATTTCCAGTGCCGAGAACTAGAACTCCGGTCCCAAAGGACCCCACATACAAGCCTGCTGTTCTGCCGGGCTCAAAGGCAGCAGGTTCTACTAGGGGAGGGTTGCCTGCAGGTAAGCTAACTAAGCCCGAACAAGTAGGACTCATTGCGGAACAAGCATTGAAAAAAATAGGTATCGAGAACCGGCTGCAAGCGGGAATTGCTGCGGCTGCAGTAGCGGCGACGGCGGCTGTGACGGCAGTGGTCCTAAATCCACCGGAATCTGCTGATATCCCTAGAGCAGAGATAGACAAGCTCGAAGAAGAAGTAAGGCCTACTCCATCAACACCACCACGTCGGAAACCTGATCTGTCGCCCTTGCCTAGCGTTCCGCCTCTTACACCAGCAGAACTGGAAATTGAAACACCTCCTACGCCTACTCCAACTCCTACTCCTCCCGGTACACCGCCGGGTACACTACCCGGTACACCTCCCGGTGGCATACTGGGGTCTATAGTCGGTGCTCTAGGGGGAGGCGCAGCTGGGGTCGCTAATGATATCGCGAACGTAGTTACCCAAGGAATTAAAGAGATAACTTCCTTTAAAGATGCTAAGCCTTTTGTATCTACCGCAAGAAGGGGAGCGGATGGCGAACTTACTGGATTCGGAGCAGAACGTAGTACATCTAGAGGAGTTGGACCTCTTGTTTCAGGGAACGAAAAAAGAGACAGAAAACGCTATGAAACCATGAAAAGGAACAGGGACAAGTTTGCAAAACAAATGGAAGGCCCTAACTTTGATAAATTAGTAGACAGAGATCCTACTTCATATGCCGCAAGAATCAAATCTCAAAAAGAAGCTCTAGATAAAAACCTAGGTGAGTTTGACAAGATATATGAATTTGATAAAAAGAAGACTCCAGCCCAAAACGCAGCAGCTCAAGCAGCAGCTCAAGCAGCAGCAGTTGCTGGTGGTGGTAAAGGCAATTTAGAAACAATCAAAGATGAAAATGAAAAGAAAAGACTTGAAGAGATTATGGGCATAGTCCCTAAGGATAAAAAAGGAGCATCTGGGAACTCTATTAGAGATCTCATAGCATTCCTTAAAACGACCTGCTTAAAGGTTGAGCCTTGCGGAGGTGGAGGTGGAGGACTAGGGGTTGGTGGAGCTGGTGGCGGCAGTGTTATGGGGCCAAACGGACAACCTATGTACCCACAAGGCAATGGAGCTTATGGTCCTACTCCTCCGGGGTTTATGAGCCCGTCGGGTGGTGGTCCGCCGCCTACTTATAAGGACACTTTTCTACCCGGCATGGAAGGCATCGACCCGCCATCGGGGAGTCCCAATATAAGTGCAGCGCATCAACAATATCTGCAAGCTAAAGAAGAACAACAAGCCGCCCACACGGCCAACCAAGATGCGGAGCAGGCAGCTGGAGGTGTCAGAGGCGACCGTGGTCAGGTAGAGAGTGATCTTGCCTATATTGATAGTCTGATTGAGAAGTCTGATGCGGCTGGAACTCGCCGAGGACGTGAAGATTCACCTTTAGATGATGGACAGTTTGCTCTTAACTTTAGATGGGGAGGTATGGAAGGAGACACGGGAACACTTAAAGAAGACATCCGTAAAGCCGTAGATATAAGGGACCCGAAGGAACGTCGAGCTGCATTAGAAAAAATACGAAAACAACAAGCGGATTTCTTAAAAGAGAAAAAAGAGAAAGAGAAAGCAGCGGAGGCTGACTATATTAAGAAACAAAAAGAATACAAAGAGGCTGTTCAGAGAGAGAAGGAAGCAAAGGAGAGATACAGGAAAAGTAAACCTTATTTTACAGACCAACAACTTCAGGCTGCAGCTGATGAGGCGAATGAAGATCGTCATCCTTCGCAAGCGTACTCAGTTCATGGAGGGGAAATAAGAGGTCCCAAAGGTGAGCCAATGACGTGGGCGTTTATGCATGATCAGACACCGGAAGGTGTTCCAGAGGGTGGAGGAGGACAACCTCTCCCAAATCCAATGGACAGTGTTCCCCCTATTGCCCCGATGGCTCCTCATACACCTCCGAGCGGAGGACAGCTTCCCGGACTTGGTGGAGGAGTCAGTGCTCAGCAGAGCGACACACAACACATTAATGATAGATACGCCGAAATGATCGCCATGGGCGAGGCCAGCCTCGGAGCCGGAGCCCCAGCACAAAAAAAACCAACAGAAAAACGTTATAGGGCTGGAATTCCGGGAAGACCTAAGTCGATGGGAGGTCAGGGAAAATCTAGAACATTTAATCAGCTTTCTGGAGCGGCTCAACAATCAATGAGAGAAGGTAGATCTTATGTAAGAGAAGAAGGTTCTATGGGGCAGTACAGGAACCCGACATCAGGAAAAATATTTGACTTTGATGAACTCTCTGCGGCTGCGAGAAGATCAATAATCAATGGTACTTCAAAGCTCGTAAAAGTATCTGGTGGAGCAGCAGCTCAAGCACAAGTAAACAAAGATACTAAGCCGAAAGATACTAAGCTGTCGGAGGAGTCTCGCAGCAATCGCACCGAAGATTTTGGAGGACTTGGACCCGGCGGTGGGGCAAGCCAGACTACTCCTGCGGCTCGCAGCAATCGCACCGGAGATTTTGGAGGACTTGGACCCGGCGGTGGGGCAAGCCAGACTACTCCTGCGGGGTTATATAGTGGAGGAGTCCCTACTCCAGAAGAAGTCGCTGCAATGCTGGCTCAGTCCGGTGGAATGACTCAAGAACAAGCCGATCTAATACGGACCGGAGAAGGAGGCGACGGTCTTACCTCGGAACAGAAAATACGAAACTTTGCTGAAAGTCAAGGACTTTCTGTTACTGATTACGGTCTACAAGGATCTCCCGGAATGTTTGGTAGTGCATCCAATACTCAATTAGCAGGTAATATGGGAGTGACTCCTACAGCAGGAGAAGCAGTAGGAACCCTTGCTGGTCCACTTATCTCAGATGAGACGGTAAATAGACTAGTTGAATTCGGCTCAATGTTTGCCGCAGACGGCCCAGTTCACCAGATCTTTAATGGCTTTGTTGGACGACTTGAAACTGTAGTGGGTTCTATATCAAAAATCCCATCATCTATAGAATTAACACTACAAACTCCTCGGGTAGAGGTTATAGTAAATGCAAACAACATAAGTGAGAGGATAGGAGCAGTTGTTCAAGGTATGATATTTGAAGCCGTTGCCGGAAAGTTCGACGAGCTTTCAGCAAGGGTTAAAAACTTAGAAAATAGTAACAGGCCAGATGGAGCCGGAAACTCAATGAGAGACGTGTAACGGCCTTAGTTAGTAAATTTAATTGGAGATTTTAAAATGTCAGTAACAGGAGTAGAGGTATTCTACGGCGATTACCAGTTTAAACCTGCGCCGTTAATGACCGTCTCTAGGGAACAATATAAGGCGAATGATGGAACTGTATTTGGTGGTGGCTATAGAGTTAGCATTAATGGCAGCTTACTTCCTGAATCGGTACAAGGAACAGGATTAACACCGGCAGAAGCAGCTTCAAGGTCAAACCTTCCTATCGCACTAGGGCACCAGTTTGACGGCTATGGAAATGCTGTTTCTAGCTTCAGGGCAAAAGACGATTTACTTTATGCCCTTAATAATGACGGAAGTCTATTCTCGGTTAAGTTTCTAGGAGATGGCCCTCTTTGCTCTGGTTATGTAGTATACACTAGTGGGACAAGAGTTAACAGTGTAGAGTTCAGTAGTGAAGATCAGTGGGTAAAAAAAGTGGAGTACTCCATTGAGATATTCTCTCGTACTCATTTATCTACAGGAACAGGAGGAGCTTCTCTTTCCAATCCATATCCAGAACAAGAATCCTACGATCTTATTGTTGGTAGTGGTGGTTATAGTGGTGGTTTTATTGAACTCCAAAGCTACGATAGAGATTACACAGTAGACATAGCTTCTAAACCAAACCAATTTGGAACAGGATGCACTCCTTTGTGGGTCACTGTGGGGGTTGGGACAAGTGCTCAGACAATAGAAGGGGCGCCGACAAAAGCCTATAGCACAAATCCGACTTCGGCTGATTTTGATAATGTTGTTGGAAGTTTCTTAGACTTTGTTGGCATGGCAGGTGGCGCCTCTGGATTCGATCCTATTTTGACAGAGCGATCTCACGGGATTAATTTTTTAGGCGGTAGCTATAGCTGGACAGACACCTATGTAATGAAACCTAGTAGCGGTGACTATAAAGGAAAGAATATTCCTTCTGGAAATGTTATTGACACTTTTAATCTTGATGTTTCCTCTTCTCTAGACGAAGCCATTATCACCGTTAATCTTCAAGGAGAACTAAGAGGCTTAGAGTCTTTTGTTGGAACCCCAACTGAGTCTGGCAGTGGATCTCCGGGTCCTTTTGGCTTAGCATTACCCGCTGGCAATAAAATGTCTACTGCCATATTTGCGGCACAGTCTTACCTAGATGACGCTTTATATGCCAATACGGGCGGTGGTTCTGATAGCTATCCAACTAAAGAGAGAGGTAGTCCCTTGTTATTTGACAGGGCCGCTACTGCTTATAGTGGATTAGGCTCTCCTTCTACTACATTATTACAATTATCTCCCGAACCAATTAGCAAGAGTATAGCATATAATACTAATGAGGGGACAATAGGATATAACTTATCTTACAGTAATAGACCTGTAAATTGTTATAGTGAAGCCCTCTCAGAAACCATAAGTATCTCCAGAGGATTAGCTACAGATGTTCACTCTAGCCTAGTTATATTAGGCAGAGCGAATGGGCCTATACTGCAAGACATAGGAACCAAGACAGCATCAACTACAGAATGTAGCATAGAGGCAGTTGTAGTTCCACAAACTGGATACACTTGTACAGGAGATTTTTGGGTAGGAGCGCCCACTGAATTTTATCAGGAATTAATAGATTCTGTTGAGGTAGGAATTGCAGATACGTATGGGACTTATTTCCTGACTGCAAACAACATAAATTGGGACCCACGAACAGGAAGATTAGGAAGAACAGCTTCTTGGATACACACAGATTGTTAAAAGGATAAACAACACATGGCAAAAGCCTGCTTACCAGACGATATATATGGCCCAAGACAACAGACCATATTTTTAGGTTCTTCTGTACAATCTGTCAGTTGTTCTGTAGGGTGGAATGAGCAACAGTCCTCACTTACAGTTGTTCTTGTAGATGACTTCTGCGAAGTACCAGCGACTAAGCCCGCTAAGGTTTATTATCCAAGACCCGGCTCTAGAGTTGAAACGAGAGCCGCCGATCCCGGATTTACGAAACCCACTATAGGCGTTCCAGTCTATTTTAGGATAGGTGGAGAACTTGGAAACAGCAGCGATATATTTGAATTTGCTGGAATCATTCAGTCTTGGACAGAGGACAGAAGCTCCAGTGGCTATCCGGTGTATACTGTCCAGATAGTAGACCCTCGTCTTATACTTCAGAACCTAGAGGTTATTGTCAGCGACTATGCTGGCGCCGTTGGAGATGTCTACAACCTTATTAATGCTTATGGATGGTTAGAATCCAAAGGATATGCTTGTCCTCCTACTCTAGTAAATGGGGCAACCTTTGGTTCTCCAGCTGGCGGTTTTTGTGGGGCTGGAAATAATAATGAAGGAACCCCGTGGAATAAGCCCTCCGGACCCGGTGGTCTGAGATATGCTATACAAAGGCTTTTAAGTGGAAGTAGTCATGCTAGCTTTTCACCATATGGGTACGCTTCGTATAGGGGCCCAACCAGCACAGACGCAGCAGCCAACGGAGAGTTTTATGGAGTTATAGAAGGAAGCAGCGAGGATAGAAACGATGCAGCTCTCGCAGCAGCAGGCGGACATAGACAGGTTTCTCAGTACTATATTGATTTATCTGAGATACCATTTACTCCAACCTTTTACCGTATTCCGGGTCCTAGTATTTCTTTACTAGATCTTATTACTCAAGTGTGCAACGATTCCGGTTCAGATTATTATATTGAACTTCTTATTACCCCAACCAAACAAAAGGTTATCAAAGTAAGAACAGTACAAAGAGCGGTACAGCCTACACTGGGACAGATAGAGGATTTTGTTAATACAGTAGAGAATGTGACCTCTAAAAACATAGGACGAGAACTAAGAAATGAGCCTAGCCAAGCTTTTGTTTATGGTGGATACGTCCAAACTATATATCAACAAGACAGAACGCCTACTAAGTCTGCCGGAGAAATCGTTCAGTTTTGGGGATGGGACGCTGCACACAATCTTGCATATGCAACAAATACTACATTAACAGGGAGAGAGCTAGGGGAATGGAAAGTCTGGCTCGACATTAGACCACTTAATCTAGTTCTTACGAATGTTATTACAGGTCAAAGCATACCGGGCCTCGGAGCCAGAGGAGCCAACTATATCCCCATCCATGAGAGAGAGATGAGAATGGCTCTTTCTAGTTTTGATTCATGGATGAACTATGCGTTGGTATATAATACGGGAACAGGAACAGAGTTTGGTAAATACCTGAAAGACACTCTTGGTATCGTCGGACCCCAGATACACTTTGGTCACGTTGGTAAACCACAAGCAGAAATTGGGGCCAAGTTTCAAAATTTATTAGGATTCAACCTAGCTTTTCAGCCAGACCAAGACCCGCAAAATGCTAAAAACGCAGACATGCGAAAGATACATGAATTTATTGAGAACTGGGCAGATACCTATTACGGTAAAAAGTTTTTGGTTCAACTTCCTTATGTGTGTTATTGCACAGATCCTGATTCCGGTCAAGTTCTCTACTCGGACAACCCTACGAATGATGGAGGTTGGCCTACTAAGGGAGTGACTAATATCCTTGGATTACCTGTTGACGCAACAGAAGGTATACCGGGTGACGCGTGCAGTCATTTCACGGATGATGTAAACAAGATTCTTCCTTTTGCAAGATTCTATAATAATGAATCAGGTTCCATGAGAACAGAAGGAGACTCCTTAGTTTATAATCCCGGAGATGCTGGTGGAAATTCTTTATATGTCAGCTCAACAGTAGAAGAGAAGCCTTTAGAGTACTATAGTTATGCTACTGCTATTGTTAACTTAGACAATCCAGTAACAATGAGCGGTCTTGAAAAAGATCTTTCCGATGTAGATCAGAGCTTTGGGGGGCTTATAGAACTGGCGTTCGAGTCTGGTCTTGTCGGATCCGACATTACTAACTTAAAATATGGACTTAGCTTCAATCCAGACAATTCAAGAGGGACAGACGGAGGACTGGGGATGGCACTTCGCAGAAGAACCCCTAGCGAGGCAGCCGTCCCAATGAAGAGTAATACCATTAGGTATGGGCCAAAAGCGTACAAGGGACCTCCGGGACAAATACACTTTGTTGCAGACGACGGTTTAGTTCCTTGGGAATACGATGGGTATACAAGCCTTATGGCCGGTGGGATAAATGCGATGGATGAGCATGCCAAGTCGGCCGTTACATACATGCAAGAAGGAGAGAGGGGTTCTGTTAATTTTCCGGGACATCCGACAAAGAGATTGGGATCAGAGCTTAATTCTTCGCAGAGCGTGATGGGACTGCTTACGATGCAATCCGTAGACTTTAAAGTTTTATCTCAGACTTTCCAATTCAATAGGATTAACATAGGGCCTTGGGAAGGCTCTTTTGGACCAAGCATTACAAACATTCAAATAAATATTGGAGATAATGGATTCACCTCTAATTACACCTTGAGTACCTTCTCTCCTACTTTTGGTAGGTTTGCTAAGTATAATGCTAATCGACTAAAAACTCTGGGCAAACAGAGACAGTCGTTTAGAAAAGCACAAAGAGAAAGAAACAAACTCACAAGAGCCCTAAAGACCACTCAAGACAGAACCGCAAGATCTCTTAAAAATTCTCAGATTAAAAGAAGTAGCAAATCAGACTCCGTTAATTCTAATACGATAAAAGTGGGTCAAATAGGAGAGGGTAATAAGACAGACGGAAACACAACGGTAGCAAGTAACATAACAGACACGTCTCCAAGAACTTTAAGAATGGGAAACTCTTCTGATTGGGTCAATCAAGGTCTTTCTAGTAACGATGCTTTTTACAGACCTGTTTGGAATGGAGTTTCTCCATCATCAAGACTTCCTCAATACACAAAGACTGCTAAAGGCAGGGCTCATAAGCCAGATTTATGCTGGGAAGAAAGACCCAATCAAACAAGACATGTAAATCCTCCCTTTAATGGAGATGGGACTGGTCCTTCACCGAACCCATATAAACCTTGTATCATTGACATTGATTATCTTGATCCATACTCATATCCTTCCAAGGCTAAACACGATGAGGACTCCGATCTAGCAGGAAACTACGCGGACATAGGGATTTTAGGGCATGGCGCATTGCCTGTCGGACCTCTGGATATGAATACATACGTGGATGAGGGGAATTCTTTTCCAGAGCACCTAAGAATGATAGCTAGCAAAGGCCCTATGCTTATGCATGGCTGGGGATATGATATAGATGGTAAGCCTATACCAAATGAAGCAGATACAGAATCAGCAGCTTCTGGTGGTGTGTTTGAAGCTGCCGGTCTTAAGGATAGGTTTTTAACTCACTATTTAAGGAAACCTCATACTTGGCCTGTCGGCCCTATAGACTTAAGGTTTGACAGAGCAAGAGGAGTATGGACTCAGCCTATACAGTATAAGATTGTTCAAGCTTCTACTACAGGTGGATCCATTGCGGCAGGAGAAAGTCGTGCTGATGTTCAAGTCCTTGATATGGGTACTGCAGCCAATCCTGTTTATGATGCAAACGGGGCCGTTATATCCAATTCCTCTGGTACGATTAAAGTAAAGAACCCAAGTTGGGGTGATACTATTCCAAGTGGAGAAGGCTTCTTTGCAGTTTATGATTCAATGGCATGCACATATTACCCTCTCGTAGGTGGTGGCTCCGGCGGAGAAACCACATTTTACAATACCGGCGTTTGCTATGAGAGTGCCGGAGAAGGTTGCCAAGCCCCTTCCTCTAGAGGCTGTTGGACAAGCAGTACCATAGTGGTTGGCAGCGGGCTGCAAGCGTCTCAAATATCAGTAAGCGGCGGAAATAGCGACTGCGACAGTTTTCCTTCTGGATCAGGAACATTTTTGTCTTTAAGAGTTCCGGTTTATGATGTTGCTAGCACTGGAGACGCTGGTTCTACCAGCATGTCTGTTATCAAAAAACTCGAGAGTAACTGTATTTCGGACTGGAGCACTTTAATTTTTGGATCCGGAATAACCGCTTATACCGGAGGACGGAGCGATCAAACTGGCCCCACTCAGGATTGCAACTTTGTTTACATTGAGGCTAGCGGAGGAGGAAGCGGAACTAAGGTTAGTGACTCTGGATATTGTGGTTATACCCCATCAGTAACAGCGTGCACAGGTACGACTTGCATTGAGTATGGTAGTGGGCTGAAAATTCACAGCCATGTCGATGGCTCTGCTAGGATTGACGCGGATCATTATATTAGCTCTACTGGTGCTACCTGTAACGAGACCGAATCGGACATAGACAAGGAATTTTTTAGTCATCTAAGCTTTACCTCCGGCATTGGAGTTAAAGATCTTGGAGACTGTAAGTATGAGATTTATGCTTGTGGGTCAGGTGGAAGTGGCACTATGGTATCAAAGGAATATATGCCATGCGATGCGACCATATCGCCCGGCTATTACTATGGACATCCCAAGGTAAACTTTACCGAGTTAACATTTAGCACCGGCATAGACATAGAGCAAAGCGGTTCTAGCTCTAACTATCTCGTTAGTAGCAGCCACAGAATATCTGACTCCGGCAGCTGTGGAGATGAACCATACACTTATAGAGGTGTTCCTAAATATCCTAAATCTACTAAATATGAAGATCTTGTGTTTGGAAAAGGGCTTCGCTTAACCGGACTACATCCAGATGCAGCTAGACCAAATCAAGAGTGCCATAGCTATCTATTAAATAGCTACCAGACTATAGAAGATTTGGCTAGTCACAATCATGCATCACCAGACTGCCACAGGCCCGGCGTTACCGATGTAAAGGAGTTTGAGAGCCTGCAGCTAGGTACCGGACTCAGCTTACAGGAAGTTTCTGACGGATGCACCTATATGATAAACTGGGAAACTCAACTCCCAATGACTTACACCAAGAAGTGTGGAGCCCCAAATGGCTTTACGTCAGGCAATCCCAAAAATGTTGTGATAGGCTCCGGTCTATGGCTAGAGGATCATCTTCCCGGCTCGTGTTCTCCCAGATTGAATTCCTACTTGGAGATAGCACAGGGAACAGCTGGTAATTGTGTAGACACATTCATGGATTCCCCCAAGCCGTTTTACAGGCTAACAGTTGGTAGCGGACTTTCGGTAATGTCCGGCGGACCATCCGATCTCTGCAACTATACAATTAACGCTGCTAATAATATTAGCTATACTGATGAGACTAAATGTGGTCAACCCGGCATAGGAAGTAGCACTCACTTTACACATATTAACTTTGGAACTGGACTGGGTATTGTAGTAGATCCTAATGAGGATAACCCATGTGAGGTAACTCTAAACAGCTTGATGTCTATAAAGGGAGGTATGACTGGCTGCAAGTTTGATCCGTCTCATATCCCGAAAGTTCCAGAATACAAGTCGTTTACACAGCTTCATTTTAAAGAAGGTATTGAATTAGTAGAGAATACTCCGGGTTGTGAATATACAATAAATGTTCCACAATCTAAAATAGACGGCAAGATATTTGACGACATCACACTAGGAACAGGACTACAACTTCGTCCTCCTTTGATAGATGAGTATTGCGATTATACCCTTGATTCGACCCATGCCATAAAGGGTGGAATGACAGGCTGCAAACCGGACGGCGCAAATTATAGTGTAGGGGATTATAAGTTATTTGATAGATTCTTAATTGGGGATGGTCTTAAGCTTGATGACAATGGTGCTGGAGACTTCGAGATATGGGCCCCTCAACCCGAAATAGACGGCAATGTATTTGACCAGATCACACTAGGAACAGGGCTACAACTTCGTCCTCCTGTGATGGGTGAATACTGTGACTTTACCCTTGATTCGACCCATACCATAAAGGGTGGAATGCCTGAGTGCAAACCGGACGGCAACGAGCAAGTCGCAGATCATAAGGCATTTGAAAAAATAGTTATCGGCAATGGTCTCAAGCTTGCTATGGGCGGAACAACCGCGACAATCACAGCTCCGCAGCCTACAATAGGTGGAAACATATTTGACTCGCTAGCGGTTGGTTCTGGCTTAGAACTACGGACCGTCTATGAGGATGGGTGTGATTACGAGCTAAACAGTAAGCTTAAATTCCTAGATTGTGATGGTGTTAAGCAAGGGTCTAATAGAATAGAAATTGTTCAAGTCGGCGACGGTCTTGGCTTGGCTGGCTCTTCCAATAATGTCACTATTACTCTTGATAAAACAGCGTGTAGCGGAGCTCCAACTGAGGTTCCTTATGTTACAGATATCGTATGTGTAGGAAGCGGCCTTAGCGTCGTGGAAAGGAAGATGCGATTTACTCCAGAGGGATTATTTATAGACACTGTTAGTTAGGAGAAGAAAAATATGGGAATAATGGTAACTGGGCCGAGCGGGGGAAACGAATGCTGTGTGTGTGGCTATGTCTTGGGACATGATCCGAACAATAGCAGGGCCACCGGGTGCCCGGCGAAGTGCACATCTTCGGTCAACCTAAGTCAAACTCACCTTTACGATTGGTGGTTGATCGGCGATCCTTCTTGCATGAATTATACATGCTGCCCATGCCCAAACACTGGGGATGCCACTAGAAATGCGGCTGTTGTTTTTGCTGGGTGCGAGGGTGGAGCTGCTACCGTTGACATAACAATGACCCCAGAGGTCGGCGCATCAGCTTGCACTGGAGGATATGTGGGCGATACATGGGTGGGCGACGACCTTGGCTATTACTGTTACTGGCTTGAGAACGGAGGATTCGGTGGAGGCGCGACGGTTCCAATCGACATAAGGGAGCAAAAATACGAGAAGTGGGCTGGAAGTGGGATGTTATGTGAGGACGACTCCGGGGGTCCGGGCTGTTCGGGCCAGCAAATTATTGTCACCACATGTTGCTGCGGAGAAATGGGTGGCAGTATCAGCTATGGGGGGCCTCTAGATTGCCATACTTGTAACTATAGTACGACTCTAACGTTCGTCCCAAAGCCTGTTGATCATTATCTGCAAGATGGTTACTGTACTTGTCCTTCGGGAGACGCATGGGAAATGTTCCCACCAGAACGCCTTTTGCCGGGCGACTACCCGGGCACTATGGGTCACAACGCGTCAATAACACCGGATCTGATAGCTGGAGAGTGCCACGATGACGGCTACCTACACACCTTGGTCTATAAGAGCTCAGGGCTTTATTTTAACTGTGATTGTTGCTCCGGTGGAGATCAGATAGGGGACGATACGATTGACCTCACAATTACTATAACATAATACAAAGGATTATATACTATGGATAAAGACAAGGACTATGACTATAAAGACATGGCTGAAAATGACTACGAGTGCGAATGCGAATTTTCTGGCTATTGCCCTCTACTAGAAGAAGTAATGACGCCTCATCTTCATAAGCTATGTAAGACTAGTGCGGACCATAGGAAGTCGTTTTTGAAATACGCGATGCAACGTGGAGTTCATAACGAGAAAGTCAAAAGGGCGTTCAGCAATCAGCAGATAGAAACTATGAAATCAGCTGAAGAAGCAGACAGGGTAGTTAAGGAGATAAAACAGCAAGGTCACAAACTAGACGACAACCCATCTGAGGGGCTTGGCGATACCATTGAGAAAGCTCTTAAGAAATTTGGCATTACACAGGAAAAGATAGAAAATGTGATTGGATCCAAGAGCTGTGGATGCTCTGAAAGAAAGAAATGGTTTAATAAAATATTTAGTTATAAAAAAAATAAAGACCAAGAAGATGAAGAATAGAGTGTAATAAAAAAAAGGGGTATGAAACCCCTTCTCTTTTTAAAAACTATTCGCTATGACCCCTCTAGGAGGCTGGTGGCTTATAAATAAACCATCCTCTATCAGGCAAATAGCCTCTATTTTTGTCAGCATAGACCTTTTCATTAACTCTTTGCTCTTTTTGCTTCTCAGATAGCTGATCCCACCGAATCTTTGGATAGACTTGTCCACCTTTTTTAGTTCGCCCAAAGATAAGTTTGCCTCTACAGTCCTGACAAACTATTTCAAGCCAGTCATTCTCGGAACTATCGAATCGGCAGACGAACTTCACGTTAAGTGAATGACACTTACCGCAAGAGTTATGCTGAAAAATCTCTTGAACTCTAGCAACTTGCTTAAATAGCTCTTCTTCGGTTTCTGCATCAGCCTCAAACCACAGATCATTAGATGCTTTAACTCTAGCCTTCATATCTATTTACCTCCAGAATCAAATGTTTCACGCCAGTTAGGATTGTATCCAACAGAATCCTCAGGGATTAGAGATGCGTCTCTCTGATATTGAGCCAAAGAGGCAAGGAGATTGCGACCTTGCAGGTTACTAACTCCTCTTATAGAAGCGACACCAGCACAAGTAGCCTTGACTACCACTTCTAAATTAGCATCTAATCTCTTACACATCTGATTGATGGCAAGAATCTGTTGGTCTGTAATGTTTTCTTCAGCCGCAAGGATATCGTCTTCATCTGAGTTTTGCATTTCCTCAGCGGTTACAACTCTAATCTTTAGAGCTCTACGAATAGCTTTTCCCTCTGCTCTAGTATCAGCAGTGGCAACTAAGTGTTGGTTAAACGGATGGGGAATATTCCCCCTGTTTACATCTACACAGCCGTCAACAGTAATCAAATCTCCTGTGCCATGCTTACGTATTTGTAAAGTATGTTTTAGAGTGCAAATTCCTCTACCAACATCATGACTATAGATATGACTAGTTGAAGAAAGAATATCTCCGAAGACCTCTTCAGTAACTCGACGAAGCCCGTCTACGGTAGGGTTTCCTTCTTTAAGTTCCCCATCGGTTAGGTGATCGAGAACATGCTCGCTCCACTCACTACTGTATGGAAGAACTCTATCTTCAGATACTGGTTGAGACTCTAAGGTCTCTTCCGTTTCAACTACAACTTCATCAAAATCGCTTTTCTTACTCATATTTCTATATACCTCTTATTTTCCTCGGGAAACTTTTCCTCAATATTACCAATAACTTCAAGAAGCTTTTCGAGAACACTTCTTAAATATCTATTTGAAATCCTCTTTGTTTGTTTAATTCTAATGAGAACTAAACCCTGTGCTAATACTAGCCCTGTTTTCTCTAGGTCTGACCGCTGATTCTTCTTTAGGTTTTCCTCTCCCCACACAGGCTCAAAGTGAGAGGGGCCGTCTACTTCTATTACTGTTCTTAAGTCCTCAACGAATAGGTCAGTCTCAAGATTTTGGTTTTTAAGCCAATGCTCCTTATGGAATTGTACCTTGTAATTTCTCTTGGTGAGTTCGCTAAGTATAAATTTTTCTAATTTAGATCCCTCCTTGGACGCTCTACGAATAGCTTCGCTTCCTTTACTGATAATATCCTGCTTCTCAGCCTCGGTTTTTCTGTCCCAGACCTCCTTAGCCGTCAAAGACCTTTTTGCCTTTTCTCTTTCGGTGAGTGAGTCCCAAATTTTACCTTGACTATCACTAATTTTTATCCTAGTCTCCTCACTTCTTTCAGTACCTTCTGTTGGATGTTCAGACCTACCTTGCTTCAATGCAACTCTTTGTGCTGAGCTTTTATCTCTAGACTCTATTCCAAGTCTCCTAGCCTCTCTGCGAACCTTATTTGGATATGTAGAAAGTTCCTTTGCTATACTAATCCAGCTCATTTTCTTTTTGTTGTAGGCTGTTGATAGAAATTTTTCTTTTTCTTTATCTGGTAAGTCCCAATAGGTTTTATTTTTTTTATTCATTTTAATATCTCACTAAAATTCCAATCTTTTACAATAAATTTCGGTTCTTTAAATAGGTTTTTGATTAAATTAAAGTCTCTTTTATTTGAAACTATTAACTCCACCTCCTCGTTCAGGTATATGCTTTTTAGTTCTTCGTATACTAGGGGTTGAAAGCCAACCCATTCTAAAGAGCGGATGTAAAAATACTTTTTGGTAGGTAAACTTAGTCTTGCTGCCAGTATGGCTGTTGGGATGTCAGTCGCCACTACAGTTCCTTTAAAGTCATAGACCCGTAGCTTTTGCAGATAAGGGACAGGGTACTTAGGAGAGACTGCTCCTGTACTAAAGATACAATAATTTTTATCGTTATTATTATAAATATCTTCTATAGACTTGTCGTCAAAGCTATGACCCAGTAAAATACCTATCATGCTAATTCCTCTTTCTTTCCTATAAGGACATCTCCGGCTTCTTTAAGTCCAAAGAAACTTAAAACTTCACTACATAAATCAAAATATGTCTTATTCTTTACAGACATATGGTTGATATTTTGATCTCCTTCTTTAAGCAATTTGTCTACTTTCTTTTTAAGGTCAAGAATGTTTTTAAATTTTGTTATAGTATTCTTTTTTAACCATAGCAAATCATTATGAGAGTTCCCATCTAAGTCAACATATACCTTGGTTGAGGCCATTGCGTTTGCTTTAACTTGGTCTGTAACCATTCCTAGATAACTAGGAACAGGGACGGAAGTAATTCCAAATATTTTAGTATTATAAGAGGAACTTAGAAATTGCAGTATCCCAACTTGCTCTTGATTACCTTCTATATAGTCTGTAAAGCATAGTACCTCAGAAATTAGCTCCTCTTTGGCGGATGGCGTGCCTATTTTTCCAAGCATTACCCCGCCATTAAAAATCACCGTTGGGGTTTCTGGGTCAGTTTTTCTGCCTATACTTAGGTGCGGGCCGGTTCCTCCTTCTTTGAGTCCTAGCGAAATGACTCTAGTGTTGGGATGTCGTTCCATTGCTATTTGCAAGGCCGGATCTACCAATACATTTGCTGATACAAAAAGCATATCGGGTGTCATCTCATCAAACATATCCATAATGGGCTTGTTTTCATAGTTCCATCTGGAGACTTGGAACTCATTAATCCATACTAAAGAAGACGATATTCCATCCCCCAGCCTTCCTGTACCTTCCTGCACTAGAACTTTCATATTATTCCCTTTGCCCTTTTAATGTCTTTAGAGGTATCTACATCTATGACTTTAACCGAGGGGTCATCTAAACATTTAAAGGAACCCCCGTTGTCTATTATCTTATTAATTATTTCAAACGTGAATAGTTTTTTATTTTTTCTTTGGCAAGCTATATTCCTTAGTTCTTCTAGCTCCTTCCCTTGGAAGTAGGCTATTTGACACCACTTTACAGGGAGGTCGTACATAAGGTTTTCTAGATACCCCTTCTTGTTTATTATACAACCGACCTCTCCGTCCCCCATGAACTTGTCAGACACAAAAATGCACGAGCAATCGTAAGACATCGCCCCTATCATATTATTAGTAAATACTAAGTCCCCATTTATTAGCAAGAGTCTGTCGCTGGAAGGTATAGCCCTAAGGCCAAGCCCTATACTCCTAGCAACGTTCGTGTTTTCATATAGTTCATTTTCAACCTTAATGGCACTAGTAGGAGACTCGGCAATAAGTTTATCGGCCTCAAATCCGCAGACAATCACCAAGTTGTAAGTCGTAAAGTAGTCGTCTATAAGGCTCACTTGTCTGTCTAATATCCTCTGTCCGTACTTTATAGAAATCAAAGACTTGGGCCCATGGGATTTCATTCTCTTGCCCAGTCCTGCCGCTGGGATCATTATATCCAAGCCCTTGGTGTCAAGGGATTTTTTAATTTTTTTTATATATCTATTGTTCATAAACAAAAACTTCCTTTGAAACCTTTCTTTTTAAAGACCTATCATTTGCTATATTTAAAATATCTTCTAAGGAGTATACTTTTGTTTTCACGGTTTCTTTGTTTATAAAAAAAGGTCTCGATGGCTCGTCATTATTAGAAAACACAACATCATTCCCTTCTTCTATTTCACGCAAAATATTCTGTATATTATTAGGCATAGAATAAAAAAACCCGGGAGGCAAGAAGCCAAATACTTCAAATTTAGAGCTATTAAAAATCTTAACTGGATAGTCTGCATCATTATTTATATTATAATAGGTCATAGCATGTTCGTAATCTTGCATTGACAATCTTAGAACGTAAGAAACAATCCCTACATTTTTAGGCTTGGACATATATCCTCTATCTCCACTATAAAATCTAAAGCTCCCTCTTCAAATTCCTTAATCTTTTCTAGAATGGGGATATTGAAACAATTTCCAGCATGCTTTAAGTGAATAACACTATTGACTAGCTCTCCATTCCCGTCTGTTGTAGGATAAGCGTATACTGCTCGTTTCATGTCTTTCACAAAGAAATTTTGAAGCTCTTCGCTCATGGATTCAGGAACAACAAATCCAGAATGAAAATTGATATAAAACAAGATAGGGTACTGGTACTTGGTTCCATCAATTACCATGTCCACGCATTCTCTGTCGGCCATTTCTTCATCGAAGAAAGTTTGCAGTCTCCATTCTATGTTTTTATAGCAAGAGGTTGTAATGTGATTGACTAAAATTTTTTGAGATATGTCTTTTCTTTTGCTGATAACAGTAACAACCCTAGGAGGGTTCTTTTGTTTGTCAAGGGAATCAAGGGTCTTATCTAGGCCCTTCAAGGCTTCATCTTTGTTAGGTAAATTGTCTGTGAAGTAAACCATAGAGTGGTACTTAGCTCTTAGCTCTTTATTGACTGTGTCTTCTTGTTCGTGCTTAGGAACTTCCTTTGCCCACTCTTCACCTCTTTTGTACATGCAAATGCGCATATTTATTACATCGAACTCATTATTGTGAGCGTCGTAGGCTTTGATTATTTCTGCTCCAGCTTTTTCGTAAAGCTCTAACCTATTAAATTTGCAACCTATTTGCTTTTGTTTATCCTTTATAGAAAAGACGCAATCTAGGCAAGCGGTATGCACTTCGTTTATTGTTGGTATTTCTTCTGTCATTGTCTTTGTGCCTCCACAACATATTTATAACCCACGATGCTAACTAAAGTAACATTTAATCCTACAGAGGATAATCCCTCTTTAAGGTTATGAGCTGATACTAACTTATTTCTCCCCCCTAGCATAACACTAGAAGCGTGCTCCAGATCACACGTACCAAAGGCAGCGCTTTTAATAACCTGTAAAGCGTCTGTTCCGGTTATTTTAATCTTCCCTCCGTGGCGAAGTTTCTTTATAGCAACTTCTAGAATTTCTGGTCTCTCGCTAAATTCCAGCACATCTAATAGCTCTATCTCCTCAAAAACAGCATCAGGCAGAGAGTCTATATTCTCACTAGAGAGGACAGAGAGATCTTCCGACTTATTTGTAAAAGGAGGAGAAGACTTTCCATCTACGTAAACTATTGCTTTCATTTTAATTTCCCATAAAAAAAGAACTAGAAGCATACGAAAAAACCTTTTTCCATTTGTCTATAAATGCTTTTTCATCTGCGTGATTATTTAATATATATTCTTTTGAGTTACTGCCAATAGAGTCCCACTTTCCACTCTTACACTCAGCCATAACCTTTTCAAGATCAGCTATATTAGCGTACAGCAATCCGTTCTCCCCGTGTTTGATAACCTGCTCTGTTTCAGGAGTTCTTGGAGATAGACATATACAGGAAGCAGCCATAGCCTCCAGTGTCTTGTTGTCAATATTGTTCCATGTGTTTATATAGTACTTAAAGTCTCCGGGGCTTTCTACTTTGTCTGGACTAAATCTAGAGACACAATTGAATGAAGAGATTACGCTTTGGATGGGGGCGATTAATTCAGATGGTGCATTGTTATCAAAAAGAAAACCTTTTCTATTATTCTTAGTCTCAAAATGCTCTTCCTCTACAAAGGTAGGAATAGTAATTGATATTCCATGTGTGGCACTAGCCCATGAGGATTTTATATCTTCAGATAATGCTACATTTATTTTGCCAGTTCTTCCTTCCAAGTGGTTGCTTGGATTTACGGTAGTATGTAAAGGAATCTTTTGGAATACCCTTTTACTTACATGATCTATTGTAATAAGAGGGATATGTAAAGAAGAGGCGACATTGTAGGCGGCATCAAACTCTTGAAGTCTCCCGTGGCACAGCACGAAGTCAAAATAAGAGACACTGCAATTGTGCAGATCTGCGTTTAATACGAATAGATTATCGGGAGCGGGGGATATTGAATTTTTCCAATCAGATAGTCCCTCCTGACGCACTATATAAATATCACAATCACATTTGGAAAGTAAGCTAAGGTACTTTTCGTTCTCTCTGCAAAATGAGATACAGCGGAATCTACTTTCCGAAGTTCTTGTTACTGACCTTAGTATATTAGACATTACGAACATAAAATTTCCTCAATCAATTTAGATTGTTTTTCATAAGATAACATCTCTTTAGAATCTACTCCAGACTTTGATTTTCTAATAAGAGATATTCTATCCTCAAAGGCCTCTCTCATATTGCTCCTAAGGGCAGCTAAGCTAGGCTTGAAACATGTTTCTCTAGCGATGAACATGTCTTTAAGGGGGCGGTCTGGGCAGATTAGAAAGTCTTCGATAGAATCAACTATAAATCCGCTTTCTTCTTTCACATACTCATCTCTACCAGATCCTTTTAGTACAATAGGAGTATTTCCTTTTAGCAATGCTTTGGCTGTTTCTGGATTAAAACCTATAGATGAAGAGACATCTATAAAACAATTACAGTTATCATGAAGGCCGTCTTCTTTGTCTACTAGGTGGACATGAGGATAATAAGGAAGGCTATAAAAACCTACCTCCTGAGCTACTCGATCCACTAGAGCTTGTGTCTGTTGCTGATCATTTACCTGCAGGACAAGACTGACACTGTCGTTCAAATGAAATTCAGAAAAGTATGCTTGTATGACTTCTTTTACACTTGTCCTACTTTCAAGACCACCTCCAAAGCAATAAAAGGTAAACCTATCTGCTGGTATATCATTTTTTAAAGAGCTTACTTCTTGAGCTACCCCAATAGAAAAAGTTTTTTCTCTAATCTCTTTGGAGACACCTTCCTTTTCCGCTTCCGTAGATACAAGAACTTTGTCTAGTAATTTTAGATAGTTGTCCCATTGCTTATTCCCTTTTGTTTCAAAGCTAGTAAAGCCAACTACCTTATCAAACTCTCCACTGTATATCATATAATTAGGAAGAGCATGCTGAATAAGAACGTCATATTCTTCTTCTCTGTTCGCTTCAAGTTTAAATATATTAGGCTCTATGTTCCCATCTATACTATTTGATAAAAAGATTGGTCTGGTTGTTAGGCCAACATTTTCAATCATAGAGATAGACTTGATTAAGCTTCTGCTAATAGATCCCCATGCGTCTGCTTGTCTGTAAGGGCCGATAAAAAGAATGTTCATTATTGTTTTCTCCTTTGGTAGGCCTGTTTGATGAATTCGTCAACTAACATTGTTTGTTGTCCTGTGCGAATTTGTTCACAAAGCTGTTTGTTTTTTGCTCTTTGAACCATTATGTTCCAAACCGATTCTACACCGAATGGTTCTAGTGTTTCTACGTGGGCTCCAAAGGCTACAGACTGAATTAATTCTGTTGCTTCATATGAATAGGCCCCATAAGGCTCTCTAAGCAAAGAGCCATAGCACCACCTTACCAGAGACTCTGGGTCTAGTTGAGGAGGAGACTCTGGGATATCCACATGTATATATGGCGAGTCCCATCTACCCTGCGGTCCAGTCGGGCTATAGTTGTCTATATAATCTTCCCACACATGGGCTGTTTCGTCCCAGTCGTATCTTTCTATAGTTGCCATCCTAGTTTTTACTCTTACTTTGTTTCTTTCTTCTTCGGACAAGGAGAAATGTTTTTCTATAATAGAGGCGAGGTGCTCGTTGTCAGGATGAGCCCTGTCTGCTCCCGTTTCAATCTCTCTATATAGACTCTTGACACTTATAGGGTATCCTTTAGTAAACCTTATGACATCTTCCATGGCGCTGTAATCAACAGCGGCGATAGGGACTCCACAGGCGGCTGCTTCTACCTGAGGCATGCCAAACCCTTCGCAAATAGCGTACTGGACGTATAGGTCAAATATGTTATATATCTTAATAAGGTCTGGTATTTCTAATCCCATTGCAACACTAGGCATTACGGCGGCTCGAGCATTGCAATGTTTGCATGTCGTAATGGCATCTTGGAACTGAGAGCACGAGAATCCATGACAGGCTCTGCAAATATAAGTGACTAGAACCTTTCCTTGTAGATTAAATTCTTGAACACCTTGGGAAATATCCCACCCTGATTTTTCTGGATAGCTAGTATGTAAGTAAAGACATGTCTTGTCTGCTATCTCTTTTGGAGCCTTGTCTAAGAAAATTCTAAAGGCTCTCATGAGCTCAATAAACAATTTTCTTTTCTGGTTCCTCATAACTGTTCCCACTATATTAATATCTAGGTCTACGCCAAGAGATTTGCGAAGAGATCTTTGGCTTGCTGTAGGTTTATATATTTTTGGATCAATCCCCGGAGAAGCACATCCAATGACATTAAGCTTATTGTTAGATTCTTCCAATAGAGTCTTCTCTCCGAACTCAGAATAAGCAAGCAGGGCGTCGCACTCTCCAAAGTTTTCTAGCCACTTTCTTTGCTGGGGGGCAGAGTCAACGGTTGGCATCCATACCCAGTGGAAATAAGGGCGATTTGCAGACTGGGCTATCCACTGGTCCATCCACGGGTCTCTATATGTGAGAACAATGTCTGGCTGAAAATGCATTACAACCTTATCAAATCTCCATAGGCCAAAATGATTCGCGGGGTTCTGGTCAAATATCTTTTTTTCCTCAGGAGAATTCGGAGAGTTAGAAAAGTATAGCCAATCAAGATTGTTTACAGAATTAAAATCTCCGTAACTTGCAAACTCCGCTAGTTCATACTTCCCAGTTGCGGCCAATCGGGGCAAGACTTGTTTGGCGTAGGTTCCGAAACCAGAAGCCACATTGTGAGACTCTGTAACGAAGAGAACTTTCTTTTTACTCATTCTTTTCCCTTATCTTTTTAACAGCTTTGTAAAAAATTCTCTTGACATACGAACTGGTTCTTCCTGTAATCTCAGCCATCTCGGCTAACTTATATCCCATTTTCCTTAGCTCCACTAAGCCCACCTCTTCATCGGAAAGAAAACTAGGCAAGACTTCCCATATCTCATCTTTTGTATGATATAAGGGAGGGTTGTTAAATGTAGAGGAAACATATCTTCCCTTTTTTGCAGATTTAATCTCCTTGATTATCTCCCATCGTATAGGGTTCCATGCGTATGTAGAAAGTACAGTTCCTTTTGTCGGGTCGTATTTTTTAAGAGCCTTCCAAAGCCCTATCCTTCCAGCCTGCACGTAGTCTTCTCTCTCGGTAGAGTTCCTAGGCTTAAAAGAGTTCACAACAGAAACGACGAGCCCCATGTGCTTCTCTATTAAATCATCCATGTCTTTTCCTTATTATAGTACTTCTCAAACTAACTTGTTAGCTGTTCTACCTTTTTTATCAGGAAACTTCCCCGATTATTGTCCTTCATACCTCTCATAAGCACCGTATTGCCCTCATGGAGGAACTGTTTGTACTTTTCCCACTCGTCTGAGAAGGCGGTTACGTTATCTAAGGAGCAGCTAGTATCACTAACAGTAACAAAACCCATTTTCATTCCCTTAGATCTTCCTTTTTTAATAGTCCACTCTCTTACAGAATCTACTTTAACAGCAAGAACGATTCCTCCTTTTGAATTGAAGCCATCAACAAACTCTTTGCAAGAGCAGTTAGACTTGCTGGTATCATATTCGTCCACCTTGTTGCAGGTCAACGAGATCCCTAACAGTTCTTCCTCTACCTTAGACACCCATGATGGAGAGTCATATAGGTCATATCCCGGATTGTCATAGGTGCTTAGTAAGTCTGCTATAATAGGAATTCTTTCCTTACGAAAGATGGGCCTGTTCTTTGTTCTTGTTTCTGACTCCTCTACCATCCTTCCAATGGCGTCTTCTGCTGTTGCGTCTGGGTTCTCTTCCTTGAACTCTTTGAGCCAAGCCATCTCTCTTTTAGTAAATTCCTTGACTATATTAAAATGGTGCTGCATCTTAGAGCGAGAGATTTTAAAACCATCAAAGGCTCCTGCTAAAATTAGAGACTCAAACGCTCTTTTATTAACGAAGGGAGCGATCAACAAAAGAAAGCAATCCCAGTCACAATGGTTGATGTCTATCTCGTTAGCTTCAATATGAGCAAGCATTTTTCTAAAGACAGAAGAGCCGACATTCTTTATATTGGTAATTCCATAAGTGGGGCTCCTGTCAATCAGTCTAAATTCCTCATTCATATTTTTAATGTTAGGAGGCATTACTTGGATACCCATAATCTTGGCATTATTAACTAGCTCGTTTACTTCCCAAAATGTATCTGGCTTACCGACAGCATTTTTAAGATAAGCAGTGAAAAACTCATGAGGGAAATGAGCCTTGCAGTAGGCGGTGAGGTATGAGTTATAGGCATAACTTACACTGTGGGATTTATTGAATGAATATCTTTGAGACTTTTCAATCCAGCTAAAGATTTCTTCAGCCTGTTCCTTGCTTACAGTTCCTCTGGCTTCTGCCTTTTCAAGAAAAGACTTCTTAACCTTTGCCATGACATCTACCTTTTTCTTGCCGATGGCTTTTCTTAAGATATCAGCCTCCTGAAGATCGAATCCCGCAATCTCTGTAGCGATAAGAATAGCCTGCTCTTGGTATACAAGGATACCATAGGTACTTTCTAATATTGGCTTTAGGGAATCATGAAGGTACTCAACAGCATCTCTATAGTGTTTTCTATCTATATAGTGCATGGTCAAGGATTTTCCTTTAACCATAGCCTCCAAACATCCCGGTCTCATGATCGCAATAAGGTCGGAGAGTTCTTCCATGTTGTTGGGCTTGGCTTGTTCTGACAACGAACGGCCAAGCTGAGACTCTAATTGAAAAACACCCTTTGTGTTTCCGCTACATATTAAGTCCCAAGTTGCCGAGCAGTCTAGAGATATTTTTGTGATGTCAGGGTCAAATATTATTCCCTTTTCTGTTTCATGGAATTCACACCCGCAACTAAACTTTTTCATGAGCGAATGCTCCCTTAAACTTTCCAATTGTCGATTGTCTTCGATGGAACTTCATAAACTTCACCAATAATTCCGCCTCGTCGATTGTATCTGATAAAGCTTCGTGTGCTTGTGTTGCCTCCATTCCGAAGAAGTCTCGGAAGGCATCAAGCTTCATACTGCTTGGCTCATCTAAATTTTCGAACCACATAAACAGTATGTCCATCATGTCAATCTTAGTTACCTTTGAGAAAGGCGATTTTGTTTTGTACTTTTCAACCATTCTATTGGCAATAACAAGATCAAAGCCAATGATGTTATATCCTGAAGGAATAGGTTCAGTATACCACTGTCCCGGCTTTTTGTCTACTTCGTATTTAGCACAGTAGTTACAAAAGTTTTTCCAAACAACCTTTTCACTTTGACCTTTTTTCCAGTCTGATATAATTTCTTCTGTTTTTACTCCGCGTTGCTTTGCGTGCCAAGCTATAGTTCCCTGTCTTTCTTTGGTGAAATATTCTTCTGAATCAATATCATCTGGACGAATAGTCGCCCTAAATGCTTGGTCTGTTTTGATTTCTAAAGTTCGGGGGTTTACTGGTACGGCAGCAAGCTCAACAGGGTTGCATGTATTTGGGTTTGGACTATCAGTCTCCCAGTCGAATACCATTATCCATCTATTATTCATATCTTTTATGTTCCTTATTGTTTCCTAGTTTTACTTACTTAATTATACTCCCATTAAAATATTGGGAATCTCCATAACTTTATCTAACATTTTAATACCAAGAACATCTAGCTTCAAAAGTCCTACGTCTTCACACGACGGCCCTTCAAACCCAGCTAATAGATTCTTTTCTTCTCTATCTAAAACCATAGGGCAAACATCATATATTGGTTGAGGAGAGATGACAACACCAGCGGCATGCTTTGATTGGATAATCTTTGTATCTTCTAATCGTATAGCCTGTTCAAAAATCTTAGCGAACCTTCCTTGCAGATTTCCGTTGTCATCAACATAACACCAGTCTTTTAGCTTGTCAGTTTTGTTTTCTAATGCCCAAGTTATCACAGAAGATGTTCCAAGCTCATCCTTCATGTCTTGCAGCTCATCTGCAATTTTAGCTTCGTCAAGAATATGAGACGTGATTGTGTTTTGCTCATCGAAACCAATGTTACCTCTGGCAGCCATGACTCTCTTAAGAGCAGCTCTTCCTTTCAGTGTTTGAAAAGTAATAATCTGAGCTACATTGTCTTTGCCGTACTTATTTTTAACATATTCAATAATATCGTTCCTTGAGTGTTTAGGTACGTCAATATCGATATCGGGCATAGACACATGTTCTCCAGCGTTACGGCCAGCATTGTAAAATCTTTCGAAAATTAAATCATATGGGATGGGGTCAATCTTAGTTATATCCATCAAATAGGACACTATACATCCTGCCGCACTACCACGTCCCGGCCCAGTTAGGTATCCTCTCGTATCCGCATACTGAATAATATCCCTAACGATTAAAAAGTAACTAGAGAGATTGGTTTCGGTAAAAATTTTAATTTCTTTATTAACTCTACTTCCATAGTCTTGGAACTGTGCATGGTCTTTGTCTATATGGCCCATCTTGGTTGTCCAGCCTTCTCTGCACAGGTAGCGAAGGTAATCATTAGGGGACATTCCCTGAGGGCAGTCGAACACAGGAGGATTAGGAGGCCCTAATATATTATACTCTGAGCATTGACTTGCTATGTCCAGTGTATTTGCTAGCTCCTCTCCTGTATGGAACTCCTTCATATCTTCATAGCTAGGTAGATGGAAGTTTTCAGACTCGAAGAAAGGAGATATGTCCTTATGTAGCCCTTCCTTAATTCCTCCTTGTATTTGTCCCACACTTTTCCTAGCTCCTGTACATAAAAGAACCCGCTGGTCATGAGCGTCCTCTCTCTTGCAATAGTGTGAGTCTGGAGTAGCAACACAGGGAATTCCTGTGGCTATAGATATTTCTCTGAGCTTCTCTCCTATTTCTTTTGCTTTCTGGTTTACTAGAGAGTTAATTAGTTGTATCTCTATGTAGAAGTTTCCTTTGCCAAAAACCTCTTGCATTCTTTCTACTTCTTTAATGCCTTCTTTCTTCCAGTCTCCGCTTTCAGACACTATGTTTGCTAGCCTAGAACCTATCTGCCCACTAAAGGAAATCACCTTACCTGACCCAGACACCCGTTCGAGGAACTGTTCGAAACCTAAGCGAGGCTTTCTATAGAAGTGTTCTGGCTTGTTAGACTCAGAAACCAAGGAAAGCAATTTCTTCCAACCTTCTATGTCCTTAGCCAACACAACTTGGTTGGTTAGTTTTTCATTAGATGGCTCTTTCAAAGTAGCTTCTTGTTCAGAAAGATAAAAATCACAACCTAGAATGGGCTTGAAATTACCTGAGATTATTTTCTGAAAATCAACAGCTCCAGAAACGGTTCCGTAATCCGTTAGAGCGCAAGCCTCTACGCCTATCTCTTCGAGACGGCCAGCTATATGTTTTGTTTGAGAAAGTCCGGAGAGTAAAGAGTATTCACTGTGGACATGAAGAGGCGCATAGGTCATGCTTCTATTCCTGTTATATCTTTGTGTAGTTGGTCTATTGATAAATTATACATGTCAACATGTGTTTTAAAGTTATTTGTTTTGTCAATTTTTCCCTTTTTCCAAACTACGGCCTTTTCCATATACTCTTCGGCAGACATAAACCCGCAAAGCCAAACGTTTTTCAGCCCATAGTAACTTTTAGGGTGAGTATCGCTAGACCTTTCAAATTCAAGACTAATGAAAGCGTAGATGTCCGGCTTCTGGTGGGTGCTAGTGTGCGCCACAGAAACATCATAGTTGCTACGAGGTTTTACCGTTCTTCTCTTTGTCTTTACCTCTACCCTATTTCCATCTTTCATTAACAGATCATGATTGTACTTATCTAGTCCTCTATTGTTGCTTACTATCTCAGCCCCAATATAGGGAGCCAAGGCCTCTTCTCCTAAATAGCCTGCTAGATTTCCTCTGCCCTTAAGAATGGAGTTCTTGATTGAACCTAGGTTGTTGGCCTTTGCTTTAGCCCTGTCTAACATATCTTTAGAGAATGGTAATGAAATCATACTTCGCCCGGAGCCTTATATTTTCCAATCACATGTTCAGGTTCTTTCATGTTGTCGGTAACCCACTCTATGCCATTCTTTTCTATCATGTATTTAGTCTGCTCACACTTTGTCATATACTCACCGTAGTTACTAACGGCCCCGAAGCGACGCTCTATAAGAGGGGTAATCTCGGTGCCTTCAAAAGTGCTCTTGCCCGAGGAGCAAAGCCTACGACATTTCCAACTCTTATTAAGCTGAGGAATTTCAGTTTCTTTGATCAGTTCATACTTTTTACGAAGCATTTCTAGAGTAATTGGGATATCACTATCTTGGAAATGAATAGTAAATGGGCCGCCGTCATTCATGAAGTGAATAGTCACCAAGAAAGTCTTAGCTTCAGGATACATCTTCTTACAAGCTAGATGATACATTCTCAGTTGAATATCTTTCTCTAGTTTTGCGTGGGTTTTTTCCTTTCCTGTCGCCCAGTCAAGACGCTTTCCGGTTTTCCAGTCAATAATTTCGTAAGTATCATCTCCAATGTCGGTTATAAGGTCTATTGTGCCCTTAAGTGCAAGTCTTCCTTCTAGCTTAGTCCCGTCCTCTAGTGTGTAATCATATTTAGCCCAGTCTTCATCTATCTCAAAATCGAAATGAGGTTCAGCATCGACAACATTTCTATTTTTTGGGTCAAAGAATCCATCGTGGTCATTAAATATTTTCCAGACCCATGCGTGACAATGTTTTTTGTCGCTTGGTATCCACTTGTGATGTGGCAATCGAGAGGTATAGTACTCATAAACTTTCTCTATTATCTCGTCCAAATACTCTGGGTCATAGTTGTCAGTTTGTATTTCGCCTATCTCTGAATCTTTGAAAACAAGCTCTCCGTCTTGCAGGGCCTTCTTTGCCCTAGCTGCCAACTCTAAAATTTTATGAACTATAGTTCCTTTGTCTGCTTTCTTGCCAGATAGCCCCCTCCATCCTAGGCCGTATTCCATATAATATTGCATGGGACACATGCGATGACAATTAAAGGAGCTGCTTCTAAAATAAACAATTGGTATACTCATATTATTTTTCCTCCTCAGGAATAGACAGTTGAGGAATTACCTCTTCTAGATGTCGCAGAGCATAATAGACTTTCTCGTTCTGTTCGGAAATTGTAAGGTCTGTATTTTCTATCATAACATTACAGCTAGATAAGGCTTCCCCAATCTCACTTTCACTAGAATGTGAATCTGTTCCCTTATAAATATCTCTGGCAAGACCCAGCACAAAACCGCCTTGTTTTTGGATTTCTTCTATTTCGTTTTTAAATCTGACGTCAGATACTAAAGCTAACTCTGAACCTTCTATTTCTACTTTAGATAAGAAGGAATCTAGCCATACTTTATGGTTCATTTTTCTAAAAATATCAGTTCCAACATACTGTAGGACTTCTCGGGCACTCATCTTGCCCTTAGCATGGACTAAAAGGCCCAGAGAGCTAGCTTGCTCTTTAGTAAATCCTTTTTTCTTTAGTTCTCCCGGAGGTATAACTCCCGGCATATCTTCCCATCTTAAATTGGTTTTACTGTTCTTGTCCTTGTCTGTTCCAAAGACTTGTTTCCTCTCTAAGCCTAGAATACTAATGGCCATTTCTTTAAGGGTATCTGCTAGGGCATACAATCGAATATATCTACCAATTTCGTTTTCAAAAAGGCTCTCTATGTCTACATGGGGTTCTTTAAATGGGAAAAATTCTTCTTTGGTTGGATTCTCTCCGAATATATCGGTAACTTCAATCTCCCCACTATCGGAAAGTCTAGAGACTTTACATATTCCTAACTCGGCAAGCTTCATTGCAAGTATACAATTGCAAACAGTGTTTTTACCGCTTTGTTTCTTGCCAGCAAACGCTATAATCTGTGTCATGGTTATACCTTATTAGTTATTAAGTTCTGGGTAAAGGCCATTCAAAACCTCTAAACGATCTAGAGCGTCCACAAGAAGGTCTAATGCCTCGTCTAAATTCTGATGGAAATCGCCAGTTGAGTGATCTCCAATACCAGCAGCATTGTTTGTCAACAATTCAAGAGACAGCTTAGCTTTTTCTTGATCTGCAATAGCTTTGTGGTACAGGTAACTGATAGCGTAATTTTTTACTTCTTTTTGGGGCATGTTAAATTTCCTTATAAGCGTCCATAGCTTGTTGAATAAAAGGTTTAATGTCAGATGTTACACCATCTACATTGAGGTCAGCGACATCATTAGCATTGAATCTAGGGAAGTATAGTCGATACAATCTACCACAAACTTCTTCGATTTTAGCCGCCGCCTTCTTTCCAGCCTCATCATTGTCCATTAAGCAGACTATAGATAAAGCACCAGATTCGTCCAGCAGATGTTTTTGATCGTTATTGAATGCCGTACCAAAAATAGCTACAGCATTATATATTCCAGCTTCGGCTAGCCGCCAGACATTTCCCGGCGATTCAACAAGAATTGCAACGCCTGTGTCTAACATATAGTTCTTAGCCTTCCAGTAATTATACAACCACTTTTCTTTCTGGAAGCCCTTGCTGTGCATCCATTTTGGGAAGTGTCTACAATTTTCTTTTGGAGGATGGTAATGCTTGCACTCTTCACATCTGGGGTGAATGCTTCTACCTGTGCAGCCAACAATATACTTATGGTCATTATCATAGATTGGAACAACAGCCCTTTGATACATGGGTTTGCGAGGGTTATCACAATACCCAACATCATATTCTTCTAAAATCTCTTTGTCGAAGCCTCTATCTACGTAATACTTAGCTGGAACCTCTAGTTTTTCTCTGTATTGTTCCTGTGTTATCCCAAGACCTCTAGCTTTTTTTGTAGAGATAGAGCTAACTAAGCTACCAAACTTCATCTTTTCAATGTTTACTGTTTCGCTTTTTAAAGAGTTAAAGTCTTGCTTAAGGAAGGACAATAAAAATTCTACAGCCTCAGAGAAGTTGGCTTCCTTGTCTCCCTCTTTTTCCCAGTTGTATTTGAATCTAGAGAGACACCCTCTTATGAAGTGTATTAGGCTATTGCCAAATAAGTCTTCGCATTGGTGAGTCCTACATTTAAAGTGAACCTTGTAGTCCGCCTTGGGGTACATATTTAGGGCGGTAGGGTTGTCTCCGCCGTGTATTGGACAGCAGGATTTTATAAGTATCTCGTTTCTATAGCTAGCCCTTACCCCAAAATACTCATAGATTTGGTCTATGTGCTGTGCTGCTAGGGCAGATAGTTGTTTTAGCTTGCCAAAGTCCCCATATTTATACGAATGGGATGTCTTCGCTTGGTGAGTATTGTTCTGGTTCATTTTCGTACGTGTTATCCTCTAATTCGAAGGCTGTCTTTCCTTCTGATATCCTAGCATAAGATCCATTCATCATTATATTAATATAGTCTTTGTCTTCTAGTCCTTCCCCATGTCGAGAGATGACGGGGACAAGTTTGCGGTTTCCATTTTCTGGCCCGTCCTTGGCAATTTCTTCATCAGATTTATATTTGTAGATACTAAAGTTAGAGCAGAGCCAAATAATTCTATCTGAACCAGAGGCAGTATCTGTCGTCTCTTTGTTTATGCCATCGCGATTTAGCTGTATAAAGGACAGTACTGGGACTTCGTATCTTAATGCAAAATTGTGTAGGGATGTCATCATAAACCCCAAAACTTGGAACTCCTTCATGTCGCTTTTGATCGCAGCAGAGTCCATTAGCTTTAGGTAGTCATAAATTATGACACAATCATTCGCTTTGCCCTTATCGTTTACGCCAACTACCTTTGCTATCCATCTACGCATAATGGAGATTTGGTCTTCAAAAGACATACCTCCAATGGATTTAAAGTAATAGGGAATATCTTTTATCTCTTTGGCGGCCTCGAGAACACGCTGGTTTTTTAAGGGACTTTGAGAGAATTTACCAGTTTCAATATCGTTAATTTCAACATCAGAAAGCATAGCCATCATCCTGTTTTGATGATCTTCTTTCCTCATCTCAGTATCTAGATTTAGGACAGGAATGCCTTGTCGGGCTATATGAACCCCCATATTGTCGGCTAGCAAAGTTTTTCCTGTTTTTGGCCTAGCCCCTATAACATTCACAGTGCCTCTTCTGAGTCCTCCACCAATAGCAAAGTCGTAACGATTGAAGCCAGTAGAGATACCGATCTGATCGATAGGGTCTTCTGCTAGGTCTTTCAAGTAGTCTTCGACGTCTTCAAACATCTTACTTGGGGCCTCGTCTGAGTCAGAAAGAATGGAGGTAAAGTCAAAAATAGACTCTTCCGCTATGCCTAAAATCTGGGAGATAGGCTCATCTCCTTTGACCTCAGTGTACTTTTCTTTAGTCAGTTCAAGCTGGTCATACATCATTCTAGCTATTTGTAGCTTGCGTACCTTGGCTGCAAAGCCCCTTACGTTGGAGAGCAGGACAGGAAACTTTGCAATGGAGGCTAGGTGTGAGACCTCTTGGTTATTAAAAAAGTCACTTAAACCTATCTCTTTTGCCGCCGACAATATCAAAGGAATGTCTGGCTTGACAGTATCATCTTTTTCTATTACATGCTTAAGACAGCAGTAAATGGACATATTAGACTCTATAGTAAAGCTATTTTCATCAACTATATCTGCTATATCAAAGTATGCGTCTGATCCATGTCGAAGAACTCCTGCTAGGATAGCTCGTTCTGCTGGCAGGTCTTGTAAAATCATCTTATCTCCTTACGCAACAGTTGTTGCATGTGTATCTATTAATATCTTGTAATGTGACCGCAGACACCTCGTCTTCTCTTCCGCAGACCATACATTCCACTTCAACCAAAGAGGCTTCTTCTCTTGTTCTAGGGGTTCTTTCAAAGCTTTTACTTGCCTTGTCCGCTTCTTCTGCAGCCTTGAGCTCTTGTCTCTCCGAGCTAGAAAAGTTAGTATTTCTCATGAAGTCTTCAAACTTATTTGGTCGGTTTCCAGAGAGATCCATCCTGCTAGTTCTAGCCTTATTCCCCTTGTCATTCCCAAAAGACTTGGTAGATCGCCCCTCTCCTCTTCTTTTGGACTTAGGCTTCTTTCCTCTCTTTCCTTTTCCTCTTTTTCTTTTGTTGCTAGACTTGGGTTTGTTGTTTTCAATCGAATGAACGCCTTGGTCGTCCTGCATCTCAACTATTACCTGCATGAGGTCTTCTTTCGACATTCCGCTTAACATTTTTTTTAGTTCTTTTTTGCTCATGCTCTGTTTACCTTTGCTCTTTGAAGGTTGACAAATAAGTCGCTAATGTTCTTTACGGAGTTCGCTAAATAGGTAAGCCTGTCCGCTCTTTGCTGTGCATAGACTTGTATCTTTTTTAATTTACTTGCATAACTGTCTTCTTTAATAGCTTGATTGTATTGGCTGTCCCAAGATCCGGAATATTGGCTCTCTCTACCAGCGAGCATGTTTTTAATACAAGAGTTAGCCCAGTTTACTCTAGCTACTTCCCTATTGTATGAACGCTGTAGATAAAAAGAAAAGCCACCAAGCAAAAGGGCAGCTTCAGCACATTCTTCAACAGTTAACTTTTCCATTTGCTGTCTAGGCATAGACATATAATTCTTAACAGAAGGGTCATGAAACTCACCAGTATACTGCGACATACCGAGACTTCCCTCATACTCATCCAAAACAGAGTCTACGTGCTCTAGTCGTTCCTGTGGCTGATTCTGTGGTTCCACTGTTTTATATCCTCGTTATACGGAAGCTCAATGTACGTTATATTATTATACTCGCACCATTCCCTTTTTTTGGCATCTCTTTGTTTTTGATTCAAAAAATCTTGTGCTGAAGTATGAAATAGAGTATTAAAACGGTAATGTTGCTGTCCATGCACTTCAACAACCAGCTTTACTGTATTGATATAGAAATCAAAAAAACACTTCTCGCTTCGAGTCAAAGGGGCCATGACCTCTTCCAAAATTTGTACAGTAGGAAATGTCCCAATAAGTAAGTCTCTAGCTGCAAGATGTAGTTTAGATCTTCTTCTGTTATCGTTGGCTTTGACAACATAGCCGCTTAGCTTCCAGTTTTGAATTTCGTTATTTAGGTCTCTAACTTTCATTTCTTTCGTACATTATTGTTTTATTAGGAGAGGTAGTGGTAATTCTTTTTTGTTTAAAGTTTTCTAGTAGATGGATAGCGAGACCTTTAATAAAATCATCTATTTGTTTTGTTCCCGAAGAGACTCGGGGGTAGTTGATTACCGCTATCTCCCAGCCAGTTTCTATGTACTTTGTTCCGCATACGAATGTTGTAGGGGTAACTCTGACTGGAGTCCAGTCCTTTTGAGAGTCTTGAAAAAGACCTATCTCCCAATACAAATCACGCTTGAAAAAAGGCTCTTTCGTTTCTTCATTGATAGAACCTAAAAACAAACTCACTTGATATGTTTTATTCTTTTTTATTCTCATTGTACCGCTCATCACACACCTACCATTTCGAAAATCTGTTTTCTAAATTCTTCATACTCTTTAGGGTTATCCTCTAAATATTGGGCAAAGTTAGCCTTACCTTGAACCTTTTCGCCATTTGGTAGCTTTAGCCATGCTCCAGCTTTAGCAACCAAACCAAAATCGATTAGCAAGTCTGCAACTTCCATCTCCTTCCAAATACCTCTACCATATCTTATGTGACTCTCTACTTTTTGACCCGGAGGTCCGATAGCAGACGTTGCTATTTGCCAGTGTATGGTCTGTCCTATTTGAGCATCTCCTTGCATAAGTGGAACAGAGTGTGTAGCGTGCAGTTTTACATCAACCTGATACTTCAAGGCGTTTCCTGATTTTTCTATCTTTGTTTTCCCTCTTCCAAACCTCTGCATATTAGCCATAAGGTGAGTTATTCCAATCACGGTTACTCGATTGATTGGGAGAACGTTGGAAATCCTTCTACAGAACTTTGCTAAAATCTTTTGGACGCTCATGACCTGCATGTCTGAGAGGTCTCCCGTAAGCTCTGCTTCGCTAGATAAAGCCGAAAAGGAGTCTACGACAGCCAAAGAGCCCGGCTGCGTGTGTACAATATTGTCCACGATGCTCAGATATTTTTCAGCAGATAGAATGTTTCCTTCTGTAGATCCGATGATCTGCATCTCTTCTGAGTCAAGACTTAAGTCCGCAATACCTTCTAGGTCTCGCTTTTTTAAGCGACCTTCTATGTTGGCGTAGTAGACCTTACGCTGATAGTGCTTCTGTGCGTTTGCACAAAAGGTGAGGGCGGTTACTGTCTTCCCTACTTTCTCAGGGCCAGTCATTATAAACAATGACCCTTCAGGAACTCCTCCTCCTAGAGCTATGTCTAGTTTGGGGCCAACGGACAGAACTTCTAGAGGTCTATCTACAATTGAAGAGGGATCATGAAGAACATCACCATATTCTTTGATAATGTCTTTACTCATCTAATTCCCTCAACTTTGATATAATTGATTTTTTGTTGTTGTTGCTTTTATGCTTTACTTCTTGCTTGTCTACAATCTCATACTCTTTAAACGTGCGTTCTTTTATAGCGGCTTGCTTCTCCTTAATTATACCCTGAAGAAAAGGAGACCTAAGAGAATAAGTTTTCCAACAACGGTTATCCTTAAGTGCTGCTATAACAGCCTCTTCTGAGAAGTCCTTTAATAGCTTATTTGCTATAGTAATTTGATAGCGAAAATACTTTTTCCATTCATCTATTTCCCAGAACTTAATCGGCAGTTCCTTGCGGTCTACCTGAGCCTTCTTTTCACACACAAACTCCGTTATGTATTGTGGTGCGGAGACCCATCCTTTGGGAGAGTACCTAGAAGGGTACTTGCTTTTTTCGCTTCTTTCTTTACTCATTAATCTTATGGATGGTGGTTTCTGATATCTTTGTTGGTTTAGCTTCACGTTTCTTCGCCGAGTCCACCCTATATGAGCCAGCCTCCGTCATAATTGCCACCCCTTTATTTCCAGAGGCAGTCTCGTTGATGGTAAGGGGGGTAGTTTCTTCTTCATAGTCTTCGAGCAGCGTTTCTATTAAAGACTTTTCTCTACCTAGAGCCCTAGCAATCTCACCAATGCTCATCTCATTGTTAATCATGCCTTCAATACAGAATTTCTCTGTCTCTGTTAAGGCTTTGGCTTTGGATAATTTTCCCATTATATTTCCCTTTCTGCATTACGCAACCAAGCAAAGTTTTTGGTTCTTAAAAAATTTATATAAAAATTAAACGCCTTTTCGCTGACTGGTTTAAGTTCCCACTCAGGTTTGCCAGCGTGACGCTTTTGTTTGTATTCTGTTCCCTCAGTATATATACCCATAGGATCAAAGGGCTTTCCGTAGCGGCCTTTTTTGATATAGAATTTGGTTTTGTTGCTGTCTTCTACTGCCTTAGCGTGAACCTGAGCAGGGTCAAACTCTTTTATATTCATGCGAGGGAACCCATCCTCATCAACCCAGTCCTGCTTTCCCAATATAGTATAGAGAGATGTTGTTTCATCGGCGGTTTCCCCTCTGGTGGGCTCTTCTGTGCGATCTTTATGTATTTTAAAGTTGCTCATCTGGTTTTTTTCCTTCTCTTTTTTGAAGCACTATCTTTTGTCCACTTGACACCGCCATCAGGCTTGTCCATTCGACTCATTCCAGTGGGAAGCTTGGCCCCTCCTTCGGTTTTCTTGGTTTTAAACTCTTTTCTAAGGTCTTCACATTTCCATTTTCCCAATTCCTTTGTTTGTTTGTCTGCGTAGTGACCAATGGTTTTTATCTCAGAAAGAGATAG
>Ga0315328_10000043_pt1 | contig 41871 bp, 44 predicted proteins | sample M120032315metaG_FD_203462 | JGI IMG/M metagenome (GOLD analysis project Ga0315328, IMG submission 203462) | Ammonia-oxidizing marine archaeal communities from Monterey Bay, California, United States - M1 200m 32315 | ecosystem: Environmental > Aquatic > Marine > Intertidal zone | place: USA... | reverse complement strand
TCCGCCGCCGGATCCTCGAATCCGAGGACCGTCTCCGGGGGGGCAGAGCCGGACAGGGAAATGGGACGGACGTCGGACGTGGGATCGGTCATCACACCGACCGTAGTGCCGACCATCGGGGATGCCCCGACTACTGGATCGAGGCTGGCTACCCTCGCCCGATGTCCGAATCCGCCACCACGACCACTACTGCGACGGTCAGCGATGGCGCGGAGCCGACCCTGCTCCACCGACTCACCGACCGTCTCGACGACCTTGGCGACCAATTCCCCCAGGTCGTTGAGTTGCCGGACTGGGTTGATCCGGCATTCCTCCGTTCGGTGGCCCTAGTGGCCATCGCGGCGAGCCTCATCCTGGCTTTCGTGGCCGCTCGGATCATCCGCAGGATGATCGTGCGGGTAGTCGTCGTCGTGGTTCTGGCCGCACTGGCTGCGGGTATCTGGAGTCAGCGGGTCGAACTCGCCGACTGTGCAGTCCAGTGCTCGTGCGCCCTCTTCGGCCAGGTCGTCCAAATCCCGGCCGACCTGAATCCGAACTGCTGAGGAATCTGAACTGCCGGGACCCCGACCTGATCAGGCCTCGGGTACCCGTTCGATTCGGAGGGCGTTGGTGGACCGCGAACGCACGTCTGTTCCGGCCAGCACACCGACCAGCTCGCCGGGCGTCACCGCACCTCGTTTGCAGGCCACCTTGAGAGCCGCATTGACCCGGTCATCAAGATCGCCTTCCTCGGGCAGGTGGATCGGCTCGGTCCCCCAGCTCAACGTCAGCTGGCCGACCGTCCGTTCGTTGGAGCTCAGGCCGATAATCCGTGCAGCTGGACGAAAGCGCGCCATAGAGCGCACGGTAAACCCGCTTCCGGAAATGCACAGGATGGTGCCGATCCCCAACTCCGCGACGGCACGGGCCGTGGCCTGGGTCATAGCGTCGGTGATCGACGTGTCCGGATCATCGGTGTCAGTCATTCGCAGATCCGACAGTTCCGCCATCCATCCCCGGTGGTCGAAGGCATCGTCGGCCCGCTCAGCGATCCGCGACATGGTGGCCACCACGTTCACCGGATCCACGCCAATCGCCGTCTCACCCGAAAGCATCACCGCGCTCGATCCGTCCCAGACGGCATTGGCCACATCTGAGGCCTCGGCCCGGGTCGGCTCAGGATTGGCGACCATGGTCTCAAGCATCTGCGTCGCAGTGATGGCCGGTCGGCCCAGGGCGATGCACTGCCTGATGATCTCCTTCTGGAGGATGGGGAGCTCCTCGATGCTGCATTCGCTCCCGAGGTCCCCGCGGGCCACCATCACCGCACCAGACGCCTCGATAATGGCCGGCAGGTCTTCAATGGCAGCCCGGGTCTCAATCTTGGCGACCACGATCGGGCCGACCGGATGGGGGTCCACAGGAACACGGGCCAGGTCCTCGGCTGATCGGACGAACGAGATGGCCAGCATGTCGGCCCCCAGTTCCACGAAACGCTCCACGGCCACCAGATCTTCGTCGGTGGGTGCGCGCATCGAGAGCCGATCCGAAGGAATGTGCAGTCCGGGACTGCCGGTCAGGACACCTCCGTGGGCGACCCGAGTCGACACGCGGTCGCCGCCCATCTCCAGGACCTCCAGCACTACCCGGCCATCACCCATGCTCAGGCGGTCGCCCGCTTCCACGTCGGTCAGGAGCCCCGCATAGTCAATTTCGATGTCCGATGCTGTGCTGGCCCGGCCGCCCACCCTCAGGTTCACCCGGGAGTCCTCGACAATGTCCACCGAAGTCTCGCCGAACGATGCCGCACGGACCTTGGGGCCCGGAAGGTCAACCAGGATCCCGACATAGCGACCCTCGGTGGCCGCGATCCGACGGATCCGGGCCATGCGTTCAGCCGCCTCGTCAATCGTGTTGTGGGCCAGGCCGAGGCGGGCCACGTCCATTCCGGCCCGGATCAGGTCACGGAGGGTGGTCTCGTCATCGGAGGCGGGTCCGATGGTGGCGATGATCTTTGTCCTGCGGGCCATTCCAGCAGGCTACCGACCCGTTCTCAGGGGACGTTGGTGGCGTCGGGACCACCGAATCCGAACCTGGCCTCCACCCGTGCCGTGAGACGGTCGCGGACCGACTCGCCCTTCTCCCGGGCCGCCTCACCACCCACCCTCCATCCATGGCGACTGGAGTAGAGCAGCGGCGCCTCACCTAGGCGGCCCTCACCGAAGGCCACCACCCGGGCAAAGAACAGGTCGTGGTCGTATCGGCCGACGATTCTGTCCTCGACCTCGCAACCCAGCCACGCCAGGGCGTCGGGGACTACCGGCCAGCCGTCGGCGTCAGCGATCCACTCGTCAGCCACGTACCGAAAGCGGTGCCCCGGGTAGCTGAAGTACTGCCCGGGTTCGACCTGGTCGCCGGCCAGGATGGAAACCGCGAACCGGCCGGAACTGGCGATCAACGGATAGGTGTCGTGCTTGGGTGAGATCGACGCCATGAGGACGGGTTCGTCGAACGAGACCTGGCACACCCAGTGGGAGGTGTAGGCCCGGGTGACGTCGTTGTGGGTGGCGGCCACCACCTGGACGCCCTTCATCATCTGACCTAGGCAACGTTTCAGGTCTCGGTCGATCATGGCCCCAGTCTGACTGCCGGTCCGACCCTGCCCGGACACCTAGCGTGGCCCGGTGCGATCCACCGGCCCTCACCCCTACCTCGACCATCCCGCTCCGCTGGCTTTTGCCCACCGGGGAGGCACCGAAGAACATCCCGAGAACAGCCTGGCCGCCTTCGCCCACTCAGTCCGCCTGGGCTACCGATACCTGGAGACAGACGTCCACCTGACGGCCGACGGGGTGGTGCTGGCCTTCCACGACGATTCGTTGGACCGGGTCACCGACCGGTCAGGTCGCATAGAGGACTGCACGGCCGCCGAGATCGCCGATGCCCGGATCGCCGGCGTGGAACCCATCCCCACCCTGGACCAGTTGTTGGAAGCCTTCCCCGACGTCCGTATCAACATCGATCCCAAGGACGACCGGGTCGTCGAGCCCCTCGCTGCGGTCATCGAGCGCCACGCCGCACTGGATCGGGTCTGCCTCGGGTCCTTCTCGGACAAGCGACTCGTCCACTGTCGACGCCTCCTGGGACCGGGCCTCTGCACGTCGGCCGGTCCGGTGGCCATCGTCCGCTTCCGGCTATCCAGCTTCGGGCTCCCCGTTGGTCCCGACGGGCCTCCACAGGGCCCGGACTGCCTTCAGGTTCCAGTGCGTCAGTCAGGCATTCCGCTGGTCGACCGTCGGTTCGTCCACCACGCCCACCAACGAGGCCTGCACGTCCATGTCTGGACCATCGACGACCCCGAAGAGATGCACCGTCTACTGGACCTCGGCGTAGACGGCATCATGACCGACCGCCCCTCGACACTGCGCGCCGTCCTCATCGAACGCGACGCCTGGTCGTCATGAGGCTTGACCCCCGGCTCCTCGACGGCAGACTCGGACCATGACCACCGATCTCTTCCACGCCTTTCCATCGTTCGCCGCGTTGGACCTCGACGCCGTCCGGATCTTCCTCCATCTGCTGGGCGTCTCGGGCTGGATAGGCGGTCAGATTCTGATGCTGGGACTCCTCGGCGTCCTCCGAGGCCTCGGCGCCGAAGCGCCGCGGATGGCCGCCGACCGCTTCGCGAAGGTGGCGTGGCCGTGCTTCGCCCTGGCCGTGGTCACCGGCATCTGGAACCTCGCCGAGGTAGGCCTGTCGGGCCGCTCGGACGGCTACCTGGCCACCATGCTCGTCAAGCTGCTCCTGGTGGGTGCGTCGGGTGCGGCAGCCGCGGTGCACTCCACCACCCGATCGGCCGCAATACGCGGTGCCACCGGAGGCATCGGCTTCCTGGCCGCCCTCGGAGCGCTCCTGGCCGGTACCGCCCTCGGCTCCTGATACGGGTATTTCGGTCGTCGCTGTGGACAGAACTGTGGACCACCCACCCATGTGCTGTGGAAATCGTCGACGTTCCGGGGGATAAGCCCGCTTTTGGTTGATCGCCCGGTTTTCCTGGTCCATGATGCGTCCACGCCGAACACGGCGCGGGGATCCGGAACCGGATGGAACCGATCCACCAGAAGACACAGGGGCTTAGGCTCCGGTGCCGGACGGAGGAGCGGGACCCTGGGGAAGCCCCCGAATCGTGTTCGGGGAGGACCGCAACCACGCTGGCCCGCTCCTTCGGGAACGGAACCAGCGGTTCGGCCACCGGCACAGGGGTGTCGAGGTCGGGCGGGACGACGAGGAGCCTTCGGGTGACGAGTCGGACCGGCCGGACGAGGCACCCGCCGGTACCGGACCATCGCAGGTCACTCCGGCGCCGACGGGCACTGGATGACACCTGATGATGGACCCGGAACCGGGGTGCCGGGTCGACCGGGTCGCTCCACGCCGTCGGGCGGGGAACGACACGGTGGACCAGGATCCCGTCGGGGATCGGTGGTCGAGCTGGATACGGGACCGGAGGTCGACGGATTCTCCGGTATCGCATCAGGGTGATGCCCCTAGGGGTGACACTCCGGACCGGATCGTTCGACGGAACGACCCGGCAGGTGGCAGTAGGGACGTCGGAGCGGCTCCGAGAAGTTGACCGGTTCGCCGGGAGGCTACTCGGGGCCGTTTCCGCGTTTTCCGGGCCGTGGTCAGGGTACGTAGCTGCCGGACCAGGCGGCAGCCGACATGGCCACCAACGCCAATCCCGACGCCACCGGCACGAGCACACCGAGTCGACGGTGTCCGGCCATAGTGGCCACTCCAAGGACGATGGGCACCCCGTTGAGGCTGTATCGCTCGAGACTATTCAGGTTGTCGGCGGCCAACGCGACCACCAGACACGCCGCAGCGAAGGCCCCGTACCGCAATGGCCACGCACGCAACAGCACTACCAGGGCGACCAGCAGTACGGCCACCGCAACAATGTGGAAGCCATCACCAAGAGCATCGGGCCCGAACAGTTCACCGAGTCCCTGCCAAAGTCGGCGAACGGGATCCACCGGATCACCCCGTAGGTGGCGCTGGACGGTCAGCGGAATAAACGCCTCATCAAAGTGCACCGACGCCCACAGCACATAGCCCCCGGCAGCGGCCGGGCCGGCCACCACGACGGCCAGACGACTCACTATCGAGCGGCCTGACGAGCGTGACGGCACCGATGGGCGTACCACTGCGCAGAGCGCCGGCACGATCAGCAACGCCCCCGTAGGCCGGATCAGAGCAGCCGCCGCGGCGAGTATCGCCGCCTCCCACCAACGCTCCCTGCGGAGCAGGAGTAGGCAGCCGACGACCAGTGCCAGAAACGGACCCTCGGCATAGGCCCACGTCAGGACGAAGGCCGGCGGGAACAGGGCGAGGGCCCACACAGCGCGGCGCGCCAGACCAACGTCGGACGACTCGATCACCACCAGTCGATGGAGCAGGACCATGGCCACCAGCGTCCCCGCGTTGGCCACCACGAGAAGGGCGATCGCCGGACCGCCGGGAGTCACGACATCGACCAAGCGACTGAGGAAGACGTACCCCGGAAAGAACCGAACCCCCTCCAACGGCATCCCGTCGTAGCCGTGGAGCATCAGCGACTGGTACCAGTCGCCATCCCAGGCCAGTAGGCCACGACCGAGTGCGTGGGGTTCCTCTCCCTCGGCTAGCAGTCGGGCCACCAGCCACCCGACGCCGACCAGTACCCGGGCAGCCACCCAGGCTGGCAGGACGACCAGGATCGCCTCGGGGACCACCCGACGGGTCACGATCCCCCCGGGAACCTCGAGAGGTTGGCCGAGTCGTCAAACTCGTCGGCGTCGGCGTAGACCGCCTTACTCGGCAGGCCCAGTCGGTCAGCCAGGGCGACACGGAGTCGCGGACACTGCCCGTCGAAGGTCTCGTAGCCGTCCATCCAGGCCAGCCAGACGTTGTCGACACCGGCGGCCCGTGCCGCTACGGCGTCAGCTACCGCCTCTACATCCACAGCACCGTTGCGTTCGGCGTAGTCCACCCAGTCGACTCGCCGACCGTCATCCAACGCCGGATGGGACAACGTCGTGAACCGGTCAGCGAGCAGACGATGACCGGCCGGGGCCAGTTGGTCCGGACAGAAGACGACCACGTCGCCATCCGAACCCTCGGCCCGCACCACGTCGGCGATCTCCCCGATCTGGGTCCGACCGCGCGACAGCTCACGGGCCACCGATGTGCCGGAAAGCAGGACAAGGACGACGAGGGCCGCTACGGAGGTCCGGGGCGTCATCCGATGCAAGCCCACTGCACACGCCAGCACCATCGGCACCAGAGCGAACACCCCGTAGCGGCCCTGGAAAGCGGTATCGGTAATCAGGCTCACCGAGGCCCCTAGCGTCATCGTGGTCACGCCCAGCGCTACTGCGACCTGTAACCAGACCAGGTCTGTCCATCCGAGGACCGGCCGATCCGAGCCGGCACGACACCCCAGGCCGACGGCCACCAGAACGGCAAGGACGACGACAACCAGCAGCGCCTCTGACCCCCGTCCGCCGCCGTAGGCCTCCAGAGTGAGGGCGGCCACCACGGTTGGACGGGGAGCCGGCGACCACGGGGTCCCGGTATGGGCCAGTTGGTCCAGAAAGACAGGCAACCACGGAAGGAAGGCCAGAGATCCGGCGACCACGGCACCGACCAGGTAGCTGGCCTGACGAATCGCACGACGGCCGTTACGTGTCCCGGCCACCAGTCCTGCTGTGCCCAACACGGCAATGGCGAACAACGACCAGTAGTGGGTTAACAGGAGGGCGGCCACCACGCCAGCCAGCACCGCAGAACGGAGCACTGACGGCCGCTCCCAGACCCGGACCACGGCTAGATGGAGTGCCAGTAGCAAGGCGAGCAGGAGGGCGTACATCCGAGCCTCGGTGGCGTACCGCACGGCGAACGGGCTGGACGCCAGGACCGACACCACCAGCACGCACCCCCGTCGATCAAGGTGCCGGCGGGCCACCAACCAGGCCAAGGGAAGTGAGACAACCCCGAGCACCCCCGAGAAGGCCCGCAGCGCACCGTCGGATTCTCCGAACGGGACCGACCACAGGGCCAAGAGCACGTAGTAGAGGGGAGGGTGACCATCGTGGCGCAACGCTTCGACCAGAGCCGACCAGCCGCCGGTCGCGTCCTCCGTCACCACACCGGCTAGTGAGGCCGAGAGCGCCTCGTCCAGCCACATGGGCGAGAGGGCCACAAATCGCAGGACAACTCCGATAGCTACCGCGACGATTGCCACGATCAGCAGACTGGGCGTCACCGCCGAGCGATCACTATTCCCGGTGCCCACGTGGCCGAGCGTACCGTCGGGCCTCTGGGCCGCCCGGTACGCTCGCACCGGCCCCGGTGGATGTCTGCTCCGGACTTCGACACGGGCCACTAGCCGCTGATGACCGCCACCCCGGACCCCCACCCCGTGACTAGCGACGGCTCGTCGTCGATCCACCACGACCTGCGACCGGTCATCATCGGTGGCGGGCCCGCCGGGCTGACCGCCGCTTACCAGTTCGGCAAGGCCGGGGTCCGAGCCATCGTGCTGGAGGCCGACGACGTGGTGGGCGGCATCAGTCGGACCGCCGTGCGTGACGGCTGGCGCTTCGATATCGGTGGCCACCGCTTCTTCACCAAGGTCCGAGTCGTCTCCGACCTGTGGCATGAGATCCTCGAGCCACACGACTTCCTGCTCAGGCCCCGCATGAGTCGAATCTTTTACCAGGGCCAGTTCTACGACTACCCGCTCCGGGCCATGAATGCCCTCCGCAACTTGGGACTCATCGAGGCGGTCCGCTGTCTGCTGTCCTATCTGTGGGTCCGGATAAGGCCCCCGAAGGATCAGACCAACTTCGAAGGATGGGTGGCCAGTCGATTCGGGTGGCGGCTGTACCGGACCTTCTTCAAGACCTACACCGAGAAGGTGTGGGGACTACCGGGCACCGAACTCCAGGCCGACTGGGCGGCCCAACGGATCAAGAATCTGTCGCTTCTGCGGGCCGTCGTGAACTCGCTGATGCCGCGACGCAAACAGACCGACGTGACCAGCCTCATCGAGGAGTTCGAGTACCCCCGCTACGGACCCGGGATGATGTGGGAGCGCTGCGCCGAATTGGTCAAGGAACAGGGATCGGACGTGCACCTCTCCCATCCGGTTCGTCGGATCGGTCATGCCGACGGACGGGCCTTCGAGGTCGAGGCACAGGGTCCCGACGGCCCGGTCGTCCTGGAGGCCACCGACGTGATCTCGTCGATGCCGCTCCCCCACCTCGTCCGGGCCATGGACCCGCCGGTGCCCGACGACGTGAAGGCGGCTGCCGACGGGCTGGGATTCCGGGATTTCCTCACCGTGGCCCTCGTGGTCCCCCGGGAGGACGGCTTTCCCGACAACTGGATCTACGTACACGCCCCGGACGTGGAGGTTGGTCGTGTCCAGAACTTCGGGCAGTGGTCGCCGCACCTCGTCAAGGACGGCCGTACTTGCCTGGGGCTTGAGTACTTCGTGACCGAGGGCGACCACCTCTGGACGGCCGACGATGCCGACCTGGTCGAGTTGGGCAAGGCCGAGATGGCAAGCCTCGGCCTACTGGAGCCTTCACGAGTGGAAGCCGGCTACGTGGTTCGGATGCCCAAGGCGTATCCGATGTACGACGCCCACTATCAGGACAACGTCGACCGGATCCGAGGTTGGCTGGCTGAACACGCCTCCAATGTGTACCCGGTGGGTCGCAACGGCATGCACAGGTACAACAATCAGGACCATTCGATGTTCACCGCCATGCTCACCGTAGAGAACGTGCTGGCTGGCGATCACGAAGACGGGCACGACGTCTGGCAGGTAAACGTGGAGGAGGACTACCACGAGGAGATCCGGTGAACTGCCGTAACAGAATCCGGTGGATCCTCGTACTGACCGGTCTCGGACTGATTGTCCGCCTGTCCTACGTCCTGTTCGTCGAACGGGGCGATCCTCTCAGCGGCGACGGGATCTACTACCACGAGGCGGCCAACCTGCTGGCCGACGGCCTGGGCTTCACCGAGCCGTACCGCTACCTCCACGGTGGCGGTCAGGAGGCACTATTCGTCGCCGATCCGACCTCGTTGGCGGCCACCGCCAATACCGCCCTCCCCGTCGGTCACATCGAACCCACCGCCGGCCACCCACCGCTCTGGGTGCTGGTGCTCGGCGCTTTCTCGTTCCTCGGGTTCACCTCGGTCACGGCCCACCAACTGGTCGGCGTCCTGACCGGCACCGTCGGGGTGGCCGCCGTCGCATGGGCCGGACACCAGTACGGTCAATCCTTGGGCCTTCGCCACGTGGGGACGGTCGCCGCCGGGTTGGCCGCAGTGCATGCCGGCTTCTGGCTCAACGACGGCCTCGTCATGTCGGAATCGCTAGTCGTTCCGGTGACCGCTGTCCTCCTGGGGGTCGCGGTACGAACCGGTCGGTCTCCGGTGGCCCGCAACGTCCTCCTGCTCGGTCTGGTCGGCGGACTGGCCGCCCTCACCCGGGCCGAACTGGTGCTGGCGCTCCCGGTCCTGGCCCTGCCGATATTCCTCTGGCGCGATGAGTCGGGTCCCGTCGTGTCCAACGCCGCTCGCCTCCGGCGCTACGTGGCGGTCGGACTGGTGGCCGCGACGGTCATGGCGCCCTGGGTGGCTCGGAATCTGATCGTGTTCGAGGAACCGGTGTGGCTCAGCAACGGCACCGGAATCCTGGTGGCACAGACCAACTGTGATGCCACCTACTACGGCGACAAACAGGGCTCCTGGCGATTCGAGTGCGCACTCCCCCAACCACTGGGCCCCGACGGGCGGGCGGCCGACGAGTCGGTACGAGACGTTGAATACCGGCAGCGGGGTCTCGACTACCTGGGCGACCATCGGGCCCGGTTCGTCACCCACGTAGTCCCCAAGCGGGTCGGCCGTTACTGGGGTGTCTACGCCCCAATCAACCAACTCCGGGCCGACATTCTCGTCGAGGGTCGATCCTTCCGACTCTCCGTGCTGGGCCTCGTGCAGTTTGCCCTGATTGCCGCCCTGGCCCTGGTGGGCGGCCGGGAGGTCCGACGCCGACGCGGTCCGCTCCTGCTTCTGGTCGCCCTGCCTGTAGTGGGTACGCTCGTAGCTGCGTTCACCATGGGCACCACCCGCTACCGGGTGCCCGCCGAGGTAGCCCTGGTCCTCTTGGCCTCAGTCGGTGTCGCCGCTGGGAGGCATTTCACTTCGGATCCTCCCCCAATCCCTGACCCTGCAACACTCGGCGCATGACTGGCACCCCGGCCCACGATGCTTCCACGTCGGCTCGCGCGTTGCCGAAGGTGACCGTCACCCTCGACGTCGAGGACCTCCGACCCGACCACTCGCTGCCTGAACGGGTTGTCGACATGACCAACCGGGTCCTCGACCTCTTCGGCGAGCACGAGGTCCGGGCATCGGTGTACGTGGTCGGCGAGTTGGCCGAGCGACGACCCGAACTGGTGCTCCGGGCGGCCGCAGAGGGCCACGAGATCGGCCTCCACTCATGGTCACACGTTCCGATTCCCACCCGGACACCCCAGACGTTCTCCGAGGAGTGCCGACGCGGCCGCGCTCTGCTCCAGGACTTGTCGGGCCAGGAGGTGTCCGGCTACCGGGCGCCGATGATGTCGCTGGTCCCCGCTGCGGCATGGGCCGTCCCGCTCATTGCCGAGGCCGGCTTCACCTACTCGTCCAGCGTGCTCCCCGGACCGAGCCCCCTCTTCGGCTGGCCAGGCCTACCCCGACAACCTTTCCGGTGGCTGAACGGTCCCATCGAGTTTCCCTGCCCGTTGGTCCGTATGCCGGGTATCGACCTCCCCTATCTGGGCGGCACCTACCTCCGACTCCTGCCGTCCTTCGTCCGTCGCCACGGCCTACGGCGCGCCGGGCCCGATGAGGCCCTCTGGGCGTACTGCCACCCGTGGGAGTTCGATCCAGACGAGGCTTTCCATCCCCACCAGCACATCGGAATGCTGGCCAGCCGGGTCGCCTGGCTCCGCCGGTCCCATATGGAGCGCCAGGTGCGTCGCATGCTGGGTGACCCGCTCGCCGGACCACTCGGCGTGGTGGCTGTCCAACTCTCCTCGGAGGGCACCGACCTCCCGGTGATCGATCCCAAGAAGCCGGCCTCCGCCGGTCGAATCGCCCGGTGGGCCGACGGACGATTGCGGGACCGGTGAACGCAAAATCGCTCCATCTCTCGTGTCCTTCCGGTTTTCGGGGACGTCTGGCCCTCATCGTGATGGCCGGACTGGTCATCCGACTGTCCCACCTGATCCTCATCGCCGCGAACAATCCGCTTAGTGGGGATGCGTCCAGCTACCACCTTGCCGCCAACCTGTGGGCCGATGGCCTGGGCTTTCCGGAACCCTTCCGCTACCTCTTCGGCGGCATGGACGCTGTGCCGCTCACCGACAGTGGGACCTCTGTGGTGGAGACCCCGATCGGCCACCTGGAGCGAACGGCCGGCCATCCTCCGGTGTGGGCCATCCTCTTGGGGGTCTTTTCCTTTCTCGGAGCAACGTCGATTATCGAACAGCAGGTCGTCTCGGCTCTTCTGGGAGCGCCGGCAATCATCCTCATGGGTCTGTTGGGACGAGAGGTTCGCTCCGAGCGCCTGGGGTTGATCGCCGCTGCGATCACCTCCACCTACGCCTTCGTGTGGGTCAGCGACGGACTCCTCATGGCCGAGACGCCGGCCATCGCGGCCGCCGCGGCCACCATGCTGGTAGGCATCCGCTTCTGGCGCTCGCCGACCCGACGAGCCGCAGCACTCCTGGGCCTAGTCGGCGGTCTTGCTGCCCTGACCCGGGCCGAGTTGGTGCTCTTCCTGCCTCTGGTGACGGCCGTAGTCCTATGGCGGGCCATCCTTCCATGGCGGGAGCGGATCATCCGGTACGGCATCTGTGGCCTCACGGCAATCCTGTTGTGCCTGCCGTGGTTCGCCCGGAACACGATGGCCTTCGACACGCCGGTCCTCTTCTCCAACGGGGTGGGGACCGTGATGGTCCAGTCCAACTGCGACGCCACCTATTTCGGATCCGACCTCGGTTACTGGAATCTGGACTGCGGCCTGCCCACCCCCTACGGCGAGGGCGGCCGCCTGCTGGGTGAGGTCGAGCGCGACGAGGTGGTCCGTGAACGGGCCACCTCGTACATCTCTGCCAACCGGGGGCGCTTGCTCTCGGTGGTTGTGCCGGCCCGGGTGGGGCGCATGTGGGGTGTCTATGAGCCCATCGGGCAGCTACGGCGTGATGTGCTGGCGGACCGTCGATCGTTCGCCGTCTCGGTCCTCGGCCTGGCACAATTCGCCCTGCTGGTTCCCGCCGCGGTGGCTGGCATGGTCATCGTCCGACGTCGACGGGGTCCACTGCTGGTCCTGGCCGCGTGGATTCCCATCGTGACGTTCACTGCGGCCAGCGCCTTTGGCAACACCCGGTACCGGACGGCGGCGGAGACCTCGATCGTGATACTCGCCGCTGTGACTGCCGACGCGTTCCTTGACTGGTGGGGCCACCGCCAGCCCACCGGTCAGCCGGAGATTCAACCCGCGGTTCAACCCGAGGAAGTCACCATGGCTGCACAGGCCCCGGGCGGATCGTCGTAGCGGGCATCCGTCGTCCACTCCCCCGCCCACCATTCGCCTGAGGGCTCGGATACGTCGAAACGGTCCACTACTAGGTCGAGCACCGCCCGACCCAGCAGGGCCGCGCCTCCCGGGCACAGGTGACCGTCGTCGCGTCCATCGCGGACCTTCCGGACCTGGACGTCGAGGCCCATCACCCCGGTCCGAAACCGCGTGAAGGCGCCGGCCTCGTCACCCAAAAGGGGTCCGGTGGCCACATAATCGACGTCGGAGCGACGGTCAGCAAGCTCACCGAAAAGCCCATTGGCCGTCTGCCGAGCCTCCTCAATGCCCTCGCCCGGAGGGGTGGGCGGCATAGCCAGCCACACCACGTGTGCCCCGTCCGCCGTCAGACGGTTGGCGACCTCGTCCAGCCGTACTGCATAGGCGGCCGGATCGGCCACGATCTCACCGAGGTCCCAACCGCCGAGCATCACCACCACCACAGCGGGGTCGTCGGACAACGCATCAGCCAGATAGTTGTCGATTCCCGGACGCAGAAGGCCGACCCCGCCAATGGAGCGCGTGTCGACCACCACCGACCCGGTGGCCTCCAGGGCAGCGCGGAGTCCCGGATCAGCGTCGTAGGTCACGCTGTCTCCGATCGATACCACCAAGAGCGACCGGTCACTGGACACCGACGGCAGGAAGGCCACTAGCGCGGCGACCACCAGCAGGGCCAGAAACACCCAACGGCGCGCCCAAACCCGGGGCGTGGAACCGATCGGGGAACCAGACATAGGGCGAGAGTACGACCCGGGAAGCGTCGGGCTCCGGACCGGCCCGGAGCCGCGGATCTGCGACCGGTAGGATTACCAGCCCATGACCCGCTCCCGGCCAACCCGACGGCAGTGGTGGGCGGTCGCCGCCCTGTTGGTTGGCCTGTGGGTGCTCCTGGCCCCGTTCAGCCGACCGTTGCCGGGAGGCGAGACGTTTTCGTTCGAGGCCACCCCGGAGATCGGGTGCCGGTCGCCGGTGGTTGGGGTGCTCGGCCACGACCATCCGATCGGCGAGGTGTACACCTCGCCCCTCCCGTCCCAGGGCGATCCTGTCGTAGACAGTGCGGTCGACTGCACCGGCCGGGCCCGATTTCGCGCCATCGTCGGTGGGCTGCTGCTGATCGCGTCGGTGACCCTCGCATCTAGAAGAAGCCGGCCCGTAGACCAGCCAGCCCCATGACCGAACCGGATAACGGTGGACACTCCGACGACGAACGGGACCTGACCCCCACAGCGGACCTCCTCAACCTCGTGTTCGGCTTCCATCCCCCCATCGGATCCGATCTCCTCAACTGGTACTACCGGGAAAACCCGGAAGGTGCCGCCTCGGTGGGGACGGCGCGCGACGATGGTCGTCTCGTCGGCAACTACGCCTTGGTGCCGATCCGGTTTCACGCTGCTGACGGTTCCGATCCGGGCCGCGACCTGCGACTGGGGCTGGGCGTAGACCTGTCCACCCACCCCCATGTCCGGGGAACCGGCGCTTTTCGCCGGACCGTCGAGGACAGCTACCGGGTGGGTACCGCCGACGGGTTGGACGGCATTCTCGGAGTCGCCAACGCCGAGTCCCTGCCCCGAATGGTCGGGACGTTCGGCTGGCGGCACCTGTCTGACTTCGGAGCCCGCTTCCTAGTCCCGGTTCCCGATGACATCCCGGCCACCAGCCATCCGGTGAATGCAGATCTACTTGCCGGCCCACTCCCCGACCAGGCCCTTCCCCTGCCAACTACGCCCCCGAGTACCGGCCACGGCACCCGATGGACGGCCGACCTACTGCGGTGGCGTCTGGCCCGACCGGGAGCGCGCTACGTGCTCCACCTCCGAGAGGACGTGGCGTTCGTCAGCACGAGCAGCCACCACGGACCGTTCCGGGTCGCCGTACTGCTCAAGGTCCTGGCGCGACGTCCCGCCGTCGACCCCGTGTCGGCCCGCTGCATCGCCGCGGTACTAGCTCGACACCACCGCACGCCAATGGTCCTGCACTGGGGAGCCAGCCCTCTGCTCCGAGGTGGTGGCTTCCCGCTGCCTCGTAGCCTCATGCCTAGCCCCCTGGGCATCGTGCTCCACGCCTTCGATGACGACGGCATCCCCCGACTGGTCGAAGAGGACCTGAGCCTGACGGCATTCGAGTTCCTCGACTTCGACGCATACTGATCATCGTGCGAACCGCCGTCATCATCCCAGCCTTCAATGAGGTTGACGCCCTACCGGCGGTCCTAGCCGACCTTGCCACCCACGTCCCAGACCACTACGTGATCGTGGTCGACGACGGATCCACTGACGGTACGTACCTCGCCGCAGTGGACGGCGGTGCCACCTGCCTCCGCCTCCCCTTCAACCTGGGCATCGGCGGCGCCCTCCGCCTGGGTTTCCGACACGCCGTACGCGAGGGCTTCGACCGGGCCTACCAGTTCGACGCCGACGGCCAGCACGACGCCTCTCAGATCGCGGCGCTCCTCACTGCCCTCGACGACGCTGACATGGTCATCGGTAGCCGCTTCGTCGACGATGGGGGCTACCAGGTCGGACGGAGTCGGGGGGTGGCCATGGCACTACTGCGGCAACTAGTGGGCGCTATCAGCGGCCAGAGGTTCACCGATACCTCGTCAGGTTTCCGGGCCTTCCGCCGACCGGTTCTCGAGTTCTTCGCCACCGAGTACCCGATGGAGTACATGGAGTCAGTCGAGGCCCTGGTCCTGGCCGTACGCCACGGATTCACCGTGCACGAGGTGCCGGTGACCATGCGCGACCGCTCTGCGGGGACGGCGTCCAACCGGAACCTCCGCTTGGCATACCACTTCGTCCGACTGCTCATCGTCCTGGTGGCAGGCGGGCCCGGCGGCCGTCCACGACGGACCCATGGGACCCGAAGGGCGGATACGACGCCATGACCGGTTCGACGCACGCTCTTTTGGCCGCCCTCACCGTGGCGGCCGTCCTGATTATCATTCGGCTCGTGCGGCGGGGCGCCCTGAAGGCCAAGTACTCGGTCCTGTGGCTGACGGTGGGCCTGGTCCTGGCCGTGGCCGCCTCGGTGCCCACCCTTCTGGATCGACTCGCCGACCGGCTGGGCATCTGGTACCAGCCCACGCTCTTCCTGCTACTGGCGATCGGCTTCCTGCTGTTAGTGGCCATGCACTTTTCCTACGAGCTCTCCCGTCTGGAGAAGCGGGTCCGTGCGTTGGCCGAGGAACTGGCACTGCTGCGAGGGCCGGTGGAGGCCTCTGAATCCATCAGCGATCTCTCCGCAAGCCCTGACGGGACCGAGCCAGGGCGGCCCCGACATTCCGACGGTGGACCAGACCAGGAACGGGACTAAGAGCGGGTCACCACCCAGCCATCTCGCACGAGACGGTCCTCCAACTGCCGGGCAAGGAGGTCGGCCCCCACCTCATGGAAGTGGACTCCGTGGTCCTTCCGTAGAGGCACCTCGACACCCGTCTCATCCCGCAAGACCTCCCGGTAACTCCCATCGGCGTCACCCAGGATGGCCATGCTCTCAATCACCGTGACCCCGGGCCCCCAGGCATCGGCGGCCTCGATCCAGATGGCATTCAGGTCATCAGTCAGGAACCGGGCGTCGCGCATCCGTGGGGTGGTCCACCAGTACACGTGGGCACCGCCGGCCCGCCAGTGGGCGATCGCCTCGTCGGCCCGGACCGAGAGGACCTCCCGCCATTGCCGACCCCCCGGAACGAGATCCTCCCCCTCGATGGCATGTCCCTCAAACTCGTTGGCGCCGATCATGACCACCACGACGTCGGGCGCCACGTCGGCCACCAGACGGTCGTAGTCGATCAGTACGTCGTCGTCCCAGTCCCAGTGGGGCACGGTGAAGCCGAAGCCCAGGGCTCCCCGCCCCTCCACCCGCACATCGGTCCGCTGGTCCAGCACTCGTTCCAGGCCGTACTGCAGGTCGAGCATCAGCGAATCGCCCACGGCGAGGATCCGTAGCGGCTGGTCCGTATCGGCGATTCGGAGAGCACGAGTAGTCGGGGGGGCGTCAGGAGCCTTCCGGCCTTCCGAGGTCGACGGGACCTCCCCTGTCGGGAGAGCCTCGGAACTGGCCAGAGTCTCCGAGGTCGACGGGGTGACGGGAGTCGGCCGGACTGCCGGATCGGCGACAGCCGGGTCCGCACCATCCAGCAGATCCTCGACATACCGAAGGGGGGCGTCGAATGAGAGATGGCGGGACAGGTTCCCCATCGGTTCGGCCCAAACTCGGGCCGTGGCCCGCTCCCAACCGGCATCACGGGTATCGGCCCACGTATCCACGGTGTCGGGCGCCAGGAGGCTGGCGCCAACCAGTACCAGCACCAGGAGCCCAAGTAGACGAACAGCCCGTCGGCGTGGGCTCGCGTCCTGCTCTCTCATGGGCCGGGAATAGTAATGGGAGCTCGTTTCCCAACCGCGGATATTGCGATTATGTTACGGGAATGCCGCGATCCTTGATTGTGGTTCGTTTACCATTTTCTCAGCGGCCCGATCCGGACACACCGGAGAATGGGTTCGCCAGACAACCAAAGGGGTTACCAACATCATGATGGCAACAATTCTGACACTCATCGTCCTGGCAATGATCTTCCAGGGCGTGCTGGCCGTTCTCAACAGCATCCTCGACACCGTTGGTGTCGGATCGATGCTGAGCGGTCTTCCGGTCGTGGGATCCAACCTCAACCTGATCTGGGCGTATCTCTTCGTCGTGATCAGTGATATCGGGGGCTGGGGCTATGGGGCCTCTACCGAGATCCTGGGCATGGGCGACTTCGGTTCCGACGTCGGCTCTGCTCTTGCAATCACGGCCTTCATCCCTGTCAAGGACGCTGCTCTTTCGGCGCTCAGTAAGGGTGTAGCTCGCTAATCAAGTTCAAGCAGGAAAGCCCCGTCTCCTCCAGGAGACGGGGCTTTCCTCGTTTTAAGGGTCGGCACGTCCACCGTGGACGTCGACCTGAGACAAGTACACGAACGTATGTTCGAATCTCGGTACAATGGAGCCGTGCTCAACGTCCTTCTCCACGGACCCTCGGGCCTTCAGGGGAGCCTCTTCGGTGGCGGTCCACTCCGACTTTCACTCCTCGAGCCCGCCGTTCGACACACCGAACTGGATGACGACTGCAAGATTGACCATGTGGCCGGATGGATAGCCGGCGCTGACGAGCTGTTCCTCGACCTCCTCGAAAGCCTTCCCTGGCGTAGTCATCGTCGGTGGATAGTCGACCACGAGGTTGTAGAACCCCGACTCTCGACCAGCATCAGCCAACCGTCGGCTCCCCTGCGCGCGATGGCCGATGCCCTCACGAACCACTACCACCGGGCCTACGTAGCCGCCTGGGCCAATCTCTATCGCAATGGCCGAGACAGTGTGGCCTGGCACGGTGACCGCCATCGTCCGGGCAGCCTCCACGATGACGTGGCCCTCATCTCGACAGGTGCCCCCCGTACGTTCCGAATTCGCCCACGAGGTGGCGGGGCCTCGCTGGCATGGACTCTGACAGCTGGCGACCTGCTCGTGATGCGTGGGCCGGTCCAGCAGCGGTTCGAGCACTGCGTACCCAAGGCGTCCTCTGCCGGCCCGCGGATCAGCGTCGCCTTCCGTTGTCCCAGTGGTCGTGAGTTTGACCAGGTCGTTCATCCCGGTCCGTCCGGACCCCGCCTACTGGCCCACCGGCTGTGAGCCAGCAGGGGCCGACTCCTGTTACCTGACCAGCGGCCGGTACCTTCAATCGAGCGATCAGCGCCATACAGCTGAAGCCACGGGAGGATGCGACATGGGACGGTTCGACGGACGGGTGGCCCTCATAACCGGAGCGGCTTCGGGAATAGGGAGGGCCACCGCTCTACGCATGGCCGACGACGGGGCGACGATCGTGGGCTTCGACCGGGACGTCGAGGGTCTCGACACCGTGGCTGCTGAGGTGCACGACACCGGAGGCACCATGACCACGGTGACCGGCGACGTCTCCAGGCGCACCGACTGCGTCGCAGCGGTGGAGGCTGCAGTGACCACCCACGGACGCCTCGACGTGCTGGCCAACATCGCCGGCGTGGTGTGGGCCGAGCGGGTGGCCGACACCAGCGAGGAGGGCTGGAACCGCATGATGGAAATCAACGTGTCAGGCAGTTTCTGGTGTGCCCAAGCGGCGCTCCCCCATCTGATCGAGAGCCACGGCAACATCGTAAACATCGCCTCGAACGCCGGACTGATGGGGCAGGCCTACACGGTGGCCTACAGCACCACGAAGGGCGCGGTGGTCAACATGACCCGGGCGCTGGCCATGGAGTACGTCAAGGAGCCAGTGCGGATCAACGCCGTCGCACCGGGCGGCGTCAATACCCCCATGAGTCAGAACTTCGACATGCCCGACGACCTCGACTTCTCCCTCATGCAGCCCTACATGGGCTTCCGAAAGATGGCGGACCCCAGCGAACTGGCCAATGTGATCGCCTTCGTGGCGTCCGACGAGGCCAGCCGCATGCACGGCGCCATTGTCTCGGTAGACGGCGGCCTGACCGCGGGCTGACCCGACTACCGTCGGATCTATGGATCGTCCCTACGTCCTCGGCGTGGACCTCGACGGAGTATGTGGCGACTACACCGAGGCATTCCGCACTGTGGTGGCCGAGCAACTGGGCTGTTCGCTCGACGATCTTCCGCTGGAACGTTCCTGGGACTTCTCCGAGTGGGGCCTGGACGACGAGGAGTTCGAGCGACTCCACCACCACGCGGTAACTGAACGCCGGATCCTCTCGTGGATGCCGGTGCTCGACGGGGCAGCCGATGCCCTCTGGCGACTCTCCGACGCAGGCGTGTGGATTCGGATCATTACCCATCGCCTCTACGTCAACTGGAGCCACGCCACTGCCATTGCCGACACTGTCGAGTGGCTGGACCGGGTCCGTATCCCCTACCGCGACATCTGCTTCATGGGCGACAAACCCGAAGTGGGTGCCGACCTCTACATCGACGATGGACCCCACAACGTCGAGGCACTACGCGAGGTCGGCAACAGGGTCATCATCTTCGATGCGCCCTACAACCAGCATCTCGGCGGCACCCGGGCCCGGACGTGGACCGAATGCGAGCAATTGGTGCTTCGCGACGCCGCCGACCGGGGCTACGAATTCCAGGTTTCGCTGCCCGGCCTAGACCAGGGCTCGGACCGACTCGACGATCCGGGTCCAACCGATCCGTTAGCCGAAACCGTCGATTAGCCCCGTCGGAAGTCGGGCGCCCGCTTCTCGGCGAAGGCCCTCGGGCCCTCCTTCGCGTCCCGGGAAGAGAACACGGCCCTACTGAGGGGTTCCTCAAAGGAATAGGCCTCCTCCTCGGTCATACCCGGCGTCTCCCGAAGGGTACGGAGGATGGCCTCCACGGCCAGCGGGCCGTTGGCCGCCACCGCTGCGGCGACCTCACAGGCCCTGTCCAGTGCAGTTCCATCGGGCACCACATGACCGATGAGGCCCAATGACTTCGCCTCAGTCGCCGACACGTGCTTCCCGGTGAGCAAGATGTCGGCCGCCTCGGTGAACGGGATCTGACGGGCCAGGCGAACCGCCGATCCGCCACCCGGATAGAGCGACCAGCGTGCCTCGGACACCCCAAACGTGGCACTCTCCCCGGCGACCCGGATCTCCGTACCCTGGAGGATCTCGGTTCCCCCGGCGATGGCGTTCCCCTCCACGGCAGCGATCACCGGCACCCGGGGATGACGGGTCTTGAGTAGGCCGTCATAGATCCAACCGGATCCGTCGCGCTCCATACGACCCGCGACGTCATAGTCGTCGCTGTCGTCCACGTCGCCGGCCATGGCCCGAAGGTCCATCCCGGCACAGAAGTGGTCGCCGCTGCCGGTGAGGATGCACACCCTGATGCTCTCGTCGGCGTCGATCTCGTCCCAAGCGTCGGCCAGACGGGCGAACATGGCCAACGTCATGGCGTTTCGGCGGGACGGGCGATTCATGGTGAGCACCATGACGGGACCATCACGGTCGATCAGGAGGTCAGGCACGGGATTCTCCTCATCATCCGGCGGCCAGGGCCGGCAAGACTTCGTCGGCCATCAACTGCAGTGACTCCCAGCCGATGGCGGGGTCGATGCCTCCACAGAGCGGATGGGAAACGGCCGCTCCGGTTTTGCGGATCAAGTCCACACACTCCTCCGGTGTGAGGATGGCGTGCTGGCCACCGGCCCTGAGGGTCGCCAGGTCGGTGGCGTCAACCTGCCAACTGGTGCGCTGATCGGACTTCTGCCACGAGGCATAGGCCCGGGCGTCGTACAGAAGATTTCCGCCGATGCGATCCCAAAGGGCATCGGGATCCCGGGTGACCAGGACGAGCCCCGGGCCAGACGGCATCATGCAGAAGGGGGTCTCGTGACCCACCCGTGCTGATTCCGCCAGATAGGCGGCCTCAAGTTCCGGGTCGTGAACGGCGGGCACGAACGACAGGTGGTGCCGCGCTGCCCGATGTGCCGATACTTCAACCGAGCCCCCCACCGCCAACAAGGAATGGGGATCGCTGGTCGGACGAGGGGTCACCCACGCCGTGCGACCGTCCACCACGAACGGCTCTCCCTTCCATGCCTCAAGCATCGTGGCCAGGCCCTCGTCGGTGGCTCTGCCCCGCCGGGTCCGATCCCGGTCAAACATGGTGAACTCCTCGTCCCGATAACCGACACCGACTACCACGCTGATCCTGCCGGGGGCCATGAGGTCGATCGCCGCTATGTCCTCAGCCACTCTGAGTGGCTCGTGCAGGGGAAGCAGGAGGGCCGAGACCGAGCAGAAGAGGTTGCGGGTGGCGCCCAGAACGCCGGCAGCCACCACTAGAGGCGCGCTCATGAAACCGTCCTCGGATCCGTGATGCTCTGACAGGACGACCCCGGCGAACCCATGCTCGTCGCCAAATCGGCACATCTCGAGCATCTCGGCGTACTGGCGCGCATGAGTCAGTCCGTCGACGAACGGCGGGATGCGCAGATCGAATCGGAGCAGGATCATCGATCGGCCCCATCGACGGACGAGCAGGCACGACCCTGGGCCAGTGCAGCGAAGGCGCCACGGGCCACCTCTAGGTCCTCCCGGTTGGTGATCCCGATCCAGTCCTCGTCGGTGTCGAGCACCTGTATGGACAGCCGGCCCCCGGCCCGCTGCTCATCCAACGCCTCGGGCAACAAGAACTCCGCTGTCTCGGAGTCGCGGTGTTCGTCGTGAAAGGCCGTCCACTGTTCCCTCAGTGCCTCGATGGCAGCCAACGGCAGAGCCCAAATGTTCATCGAGACCGGCGTGTCTGGTGACAACGCACCTGGCGGGTCGGCGGCACGAATGACCTCTCCCTGAGGTCCGTCGCTATCGCGGCCGATGCCATGGGTCTCGACAAGGCCCACTAGACGACCACCGGAATCCTGCCGGCACACGCCTCGCGAGACCGTCCCGGTGGCCGGCAGGGTTCGCCCAAGACGGAATCCGAGCATGGAAGCGACGGCCAGTGATCCCGACGGTTCGGCAACAGTGGCCGCGATTCGGGCAATCCCGGTGGGGCCATAGTGGTCGTCAGCGTTGAGCACCACCACCGGGCCATCGAGCAAAGCGCTGGCGCTGACCACGGCGTGACCGGTCCCCCACGGCTTGGCCCTCGCTGGCCCGAAGGCATCTTGATGGACCATCACCAGGTCGAGATCGTCGCCATGCTGGGCCATCAGGTGCCGACGAATGTCCCTGTCGAGGTCGGTCCGTCCGACCACCACCACCCGTGTCACACCAGCCGCTGCCGCCTCACGAATCGAATGGTCGAGAATGGCCGACCCCTCTGGGCCCACGTTGGCCAACTGCTTGGTACCGCCGAAACGCGATCCCAGGCCGCCAGCTAGAAGCAGCAGGCTGATCACGGGTTCAGTGGTCATCACGGCGAGCCATCATCGTCCGAGCCGGGTCAGTCGGCGGCAGCGTTGGGGTCCCGTTCGCCCCGCAGGAAGGCCGCCCGGGCCTCATCTCCCCGACCCAGCAGGTTCAGCTCGAAGGTGAAGCCCTGCTCGAACCGGTAGCTGGTTCGGACATCCACCGGATCGATTCCGTTCATCGACGCCTTGGCAGCACGGATAACCGACCCGTCCTTGGAGGCAATGGTGGCCGCCACCTCGGCAGCCGATGCGGCAAGGTCGTCGGCTGGTACAACCCGTAGGACCGAGCCATAGCCGTGCAGTTCCTCGGCGCTCGCCGGCTCGCAGCTGTAAAGCATCCAGCGGGCCCGGTGTACCGGCACGAGACGCATTAGGTGGGTGGCGGCGCCCAGCGCCCCGTTATCCACCTCGGGAAGGCCGAAGCCGACGCCCTTGGCCGCGACGATCACGTCTGCGTTACCCACCAGACCGATCCCGGTTCCCAGACAGAACCCGTTGACGGCCGCCACGACCGGCACGGCGCATTCGTAGACCGCCCGGAAGGCCTCCGCACACGACCGGTTGGCCTCCAACAAACCGAGATGCCCGCCATCGGTATCCATGGCCTGGATCTCCTTGATATCCACGCCGGCGCAGAAGCCCCGCCCCTCGGCGGTCAGCACCACCGCTCGGACGTCGTTGCGGTTGCCGTAACCGTCCATAAGGGTGGCAAGACCGTAGGTGTCGGCGATGCCCAGCGCATTCACCGGCGGGTTGTCCATGGTGATGGTGGCCACACCATCAGTGACCATCTCGTGCAGTGCCATCGTCTCTCCCTGTCGTTCCGTCAGCCCATCACTTCACGGTGCGATCAGCGCCGGACCAGGACCGAAGATCCATGGCCGAACAGTCCCTGGTTCGCGCTCACTCCGACCCGGGCGCCGTCAACCTGCCGGCCACCTGCCTGCCCTCGGAGCTGCCAGGTGAGCTCACAGACCTGGGCAATGGCCTGCGCTGGCACCGCCTCTCCGAAGGCTCCGAGACCACCGCTGGGATTGACAGGGATTCGACCACCAATGGATGTCTCACCGGCCCTCAGGAGCGCCTCGGCCTCGCCCTCAGCACACAGGCCCAGTTGCTCATACCAGTCCAGTTCGAGGGCCGACGAGAGGTCGTAAACCTCTGCCACGTCGACATCGGCGGGGCCCATCCCTGCCTCGGCGTACACCTGCGCTCCGATGGAGTCCTTGAAGCCCAGTGCCGGTGGCTCCACGGCGGCCGCAGAATCGGTGGCTAGGTACGGCAGATCGATGACCGTGTCGGGGTAGGTGGGCGTGACCGTCGAAAGGCCGGCCACCCGCACCGGGTCGGTGGCCCCTTTGGACCGGGCGTAATCCATGGAGCAGACCACCAGGGCTGCTCCCCCGTCGCTTGTGGCACAGATCTCCAGCAGTCGCAGCGGATCAGACACCACCGGGGAGTTGGCGACGTCGTCCACGTCGTACTCCTTGGGGTACCGGGCGTTTGGATTATGGACGCCGTGTCGGCTGTTCTTGGCCTTCACCATGGCGAAGTCGTCCGGCGTAGCACCGTAGAGGGCCATGCGGCGACGGGCGTGGAGGGCGAAGTACACCGGGTTGGTCGCCCCGACCATGTGAAACCGCAACCAGTCCGTGTCGTCGGGCCGGTCGCCACTCGTCGGCGCCAGGAAGCCCTTGGGGGTGGTGTCGGCCCCCACCACGACCGCCACGTCGCACGCTCCGGAGAGGATCTGGCCACGAGCCACCGAGAGGGCGGTGACGCCCGAGGCGCACGCCGCGTAACTACTAGCCACCTGTGCGCCGTTGAAGCCCAGCGCCCGGGCGAACGTCGAACCGGACACGTAGCCCGGGTACCCGCAGCGGACAGTGATGGCTCCCGACACGAAGCCCACGTCGTTCCAGTCGACGTCAGCGTCAGCCAGGGCCGCCCGGGCAGCATGTACGCCGTAATCGGTGAAATTGCGACCCCACTTCCCCCAGGGGTGCATTCCGACGCCCAGGACGGCGATCTCCTCCATGGTTCCCTCCGGCATGGTCAGGTTCCCTTACCAAAAGTCTCTTCGGTGATGACGGGTCGCCACTGCCACGTCAGGTGGTCGGTCTCGTCGTCCGCGTAGAGGACGCCCAACTCCAACTCGACCTCCATGCCCACCTCGAGATCGTCAACCGTCCAGCCCGGTGTCACCTGCCCCAGAACGACCATGCGTTCCATCTCAAGCTCGACGGCAGCCACCACGACCGGCACGTAGGGCTCGGTGATGATGAACGGCGGAGGCGGCGGATAGGCGCTGTTGGTGAACGACCAGATTCGGCCCCTCCGGCTCAACAGGACCTCATCGACCGATCCGGCGGGGCTGCGGGGGTCGCTGCCTCCAAGGTGAAGCGGGAAGCAGTAACCGCCTGTCTCCAGACGACCCCCGATCAACTGTGGTTCGTCGCCCATGGTGAAGAAGCCTTCGACGGCCGGCACGCGCGCCCGACCAGTGATCCTCGTCATCTCACATACCCGCTATGCATCGGTGCCCTGTTGCATCCCAGCGATCCTACGACGGCACCCACGGTGACAAGAACCTCGCCGACTCGTGCTCCGACCTGTCCGCGTAGGTCCGAACCCCGAGGGACGCCCGTTCCAGTCGGTCACCGGCCTCTCCCCAATGCCGATTGCATGGGGAGCCACCGGTACCGTCACAGCGATGAGCAACACCCACCGGGAGGCCTTGGACGACATCTCGGCCGACGACGCTTCATTTGTCGCCCGTGTCGAGGCTTTCCACGCCGAACACTGCGTTCGGATCGACGATCCCGCGGGTTCCGACGCCGGTTCTGATGATCCCGACGGCCTCACCGCGGCCCGGTCCTATCAGGGGGCGCTGACCGACGCCGGGTTGGCCGGGTTGGACCTCCCCAACGAGTACGGCGGAGCCGGTCTGACCGCCCACCACCAGGAGCTCTTTACCCGGGCCGCCGCTGCCTGGCACCGGCCAGATTCTCCGTTGAGCATCTCGCACGGCATGTGCCTGCCCATGCTCGCCCAGTTCGGCACCCACGAACAGAAGTCAACCCACCTGCCCGGCGTGATCCGGGGTACCAGCATCTGGTGCCAGATGTTCTCCGAGCCCGGAGCTGGTTCCGATGTGGCCGGGTTGTCCACTCGTGCGGTCCTCGACGGGGACGAGTGGATCCTCGACGGCCAGAAGGTCTGGACCTCAGGTGCTCACTACTGTGACCACGGCCTCGTGGTGGCCCGTACCGATCCCACCCTGCCCAAGCACCAGGGCCTGTCGATGTTCATCGTCGACCTTCGTTCTTCCGGCGTCGAGATCCGGCCATTGGTCCAGATCTCCGGGGCGAAAGGCTTCAATGAGGTCTTCTTCAGCGACGTCCGGGTTCCGGCGGGCAACATCCTCGGTGACGTCAACCAGGGTTGGAACCTGGCGGTGTCCATGCTCATGTTCGAGCGGGTATCCATTGGGGCCGGTGGCGGGGCACTCAATGCTAAACGCCACCCAGAACTCATCCAGCTGGCCCGTGACCTTGGCCGGTCAGACGAGCCGGTGATCCGCCAGGCCCTGGCCGCCCTCCACATCAGCGAGGAGATCAAGGGTTACATCGGGCAGCGCATCCGATCGGCGGTGGCCGCCGGGCGCGTTCCCGGTCCCGAGGGATCGATCGCCAAGCTGACCGGCGCCCTCGTGGCACGCCAGGCCCGCGACACGGCAATGGCCATCGTCGGCACGGCTGGTCAGGCGTTCGGTCGACGGGGTGATGGTGACGAATCGGACCAACGTGCTACCGCTGGCCGGAAGTGGTCCGGCTTCTGCGTCAGCGCGGCGGGAATCAGCCTGGCCGGCGGCACCGACGAGGTGCAGCGCAACATCATCGGTGAGCGGGTTCTGGGCCTCCCGAGGGAACCCGACCCCTTCAAGGGTGCCCCTTGGCAGGATATTCCCCGGAACTAATACCCGACGGCGGCGAAATCCATGTTCATCGATCTCACCGGAGACCAGAAAGCCCTGCAACTGGAGTTGCGTTCCTATTTCGGTGAACTTATGACGCCCGAAATGAAGGCCAGGGTCTCGAGCGCCGAGTTCGCTGAGAATCACGCATACAAAGCACTGATCAGGCAGGTCGGAGCCGACGGATGGCTAGGAGTCGGCTGGCCGGTCGAGTACGGGGGCAGGGGCTTCACTCCGATCGAGCAGTACATCTTCTTCGACGAGTCACAGGCCGCCGGCTGCCCCATCCCGTTCCTGAGTACCAACACGGTCGGGCCGACGATTCGGCGGTTTGGCAGCGATGCCCAGAAGGACTTCTTCCTCCAACGGATCCTGGCTGGGGAGATGCACTTCTCGATTGGCTATTCGGAGCCCGACGCCGGCACTGACCTCGCCGCCCTTCGTACCCGTGCGGCACGCGACGGCGATAACTGGGTGATCAACGGGCAGAAGCAGTTCACAAGCCTCGCCTACAACGCCGACTACGTGTGGCTGGCCGCCCGGACCGACCCTGATGCGCCGGCCCACAAGGGCATCACCATGTTCCTCGTGGACACCAACGATCCAGGCTTCACGATCCAACCCTTCGAGACGTTCGGCAACACCCACACCACCTCAACATTTTACGATGACGTCCGGGTGCCAGACTCAATGCGGGTGGGTGAGGTGAACGGCGGTTGGGGCCTGATAACCAACCAGCTCAACCACGAGAGGGTGTCCTTGTTTCCGGGGGCACGCTTGGTCCGGATCACCGATGATGCCGTGGCCTGGGCTCGAGACACCATTGCCGCCGACGGGCTCCGGATCATCGACCACGAATGGGTGCGGGTGAAATTGGCCGAGTGTCGTGCGTTGGCCCGCCACCTTGACCTGTTGAACTGGTACGTGGCATCGGAGAACACCAGTGGGCGGATGGGTCCCGCTGATTCCTCCGCCATAAAGGTCCACGGTTCAGAGTCGATGCACCGCGTGTACACCCTCATCACCGAGGTGATCGGCGCCACCGGGCACCTAACGGAGGGCTCGCCCGGGACCACGATCCTGAACGCCGTCGAGGCCTCCTACCGAAGTGTCTGGGTGCTCACCTTCGGCGGCGGCACCAACGAGGTGCAGCGCGACATCATCGGAATGGCCGGCCTGGGCCTTCCACGCCAGCAGCGTCGCCAGTCAGAGGCGAGGTAGGGACCGTGGACTTCACCCCATCGGACGCCCAGCAGGCAATGGTGGACCTAGCCGATCGCATCATGGGCGACCATCTGGACATGGGTCGACACCTTGCCGTCGAGACCGCCGGCGGATGGTTTGATCGGGACCTCTGGGAGGACCTCGCCTCCGCCGGACTCCTCGGCATAGCCCTCGGGACCGACGTCGGCGGTAGCGGGCTGGACGTCGTGGCCCTAGCCCTACTGTTAGGGGTCCAGGGATCCCATGTGGCACCCCTGCCGCTACTCCCTTCATCGGTCGCCGCCGTCATTGTGGACCGACATGGGTCCGACGAGCAGCGCCATCGCCTGCTCCCAGACGTAGCCACCGGCGGCTGCATCCTCACCGTCGCTGTCCAGGAGTTCCTTGACGACCGTCTCTCACAGCCCTTCGTGACCTTCCAGGACGGCCTTCTGCACGGCACCAAGGTGGTGGTCGAGCACCTTGACGCCGCATCGCTCATTCTTGTCACCGTGCGAGGCCCCGACGGGCCCCGGTGCGTACTGGTCGACCCGATGGCCGCTGGCATCACCCGAGTGGAGGGAGCTTCGACCCGACGGCAACCCGTCTGGGAGGTCACCTTCGAGGCGACGCCGGCCGAACCCGTAGGCGACGACACGACGGTGGGCGATCTCCTAGATCACCTTCGGCTCGGCATCTCAGCAACCCAGCTGGGCGTGACCGAACGAGCGCTCTCCATGACGGCCGAGTACACCTCAACCAGGGAGCAGTTCGGTCGCCCCATCGCCACCTTTCAGGCTGTGGGGCAACGGCTGGCTGACCAGTTCGTGAATGTTGGCGGCATACGACTTGTCACGCTCTCCGCGGCGTGGCGCCTCGCCAACGGCGCTGACGCCACAGAAGACCTGCTGGTATCTAAGTGGTGGGCCTCGGAGCGGGCTACCGATGTGGCCAATGCTACTCAGCACTGCCACGGAGGCATGGGGGTGGCCGTCGACTATCCCCTCCACCGCTACACCCTCTGGAATAAGCACCTCACCGCCTCACTGGGCGCCGGAACACAAAGTCTCCGGGCTCTCGGCGACCACCTCGCCCGCTGACAACCTGAAAACTCTCGATGCCGCACCACGACCTCCTCATCATCGGTGCCGGATCCGGTAACTCAATCATCGGTCCGGAGCATGACGACTGGGACGTGGCCATCGCAGAACCTTGGGCCTTCGGCGGAACCTGCATGAACCGCGGCTGCATCCCATCCAAGATGCTGGTCTACGCCGCTGACGTCTGCCTGGCCGCCCGCCACGGTGACCACCTCGGACTCCGGACCACGGCAGGTCAGGCCGACTGGCCGGCCATCCGGGATCGCATCTTCGGTCGGATCGACCCCATTGCCGATGCCGGACTGGCCTACCGCCAGTCGCTGGACAACGTGACCGTCTACCGCCATGCCGCCAGGTTCACGGGTGACCGTACGGTGATCCTCAACGGAACCGAGGTCACGGCCGATCGGGTTGTGTTGGCCATGGGCGCACGTACCGTCGTGCCGCCCATCAACGGTCTGGCGGACGTGCCCTTTCGTACGTCCGATGACGTCATGAGAATCGATTCGCTTCCCGAGCACCTAGTGATTCTCGGGGGCGGGTTCATCGCGGTAGAGATGGCCCACGTTTTCGAGGGGCTGGGCAGCCGTGTCACCATTGTCCACCGCGGCGACTTGCTCCTCCGAGGTGCCGATACAGATGTGCGGCGTCGCCTCACCGAGGTCTACGGCGCCCGGATGGGCCTGCTCCTCAAGACGACCGTGGCCCATGTCAGACACGAGACCGACAGAACGACTGCTGGAGGAGAGTCGGGCACCTTCCACCTTGCATTGTCCGACGGAACGAAGCTCGAGGCCGACCAGTTGCTGGTGGCCACCGGTCGGACCCCTAACGGCGACCTGGCCGATGTGGCCGTCGGTGGCATCGCTGTCGACGAACGGGGATACGTGACGACCGACGAACAGCTCCGAACGTCGGTTGATTGCGTCTGGGCCCTGGGGGACGTCACCAATCCGGTGCAACTCAAGCACACTGCCAACGCCGAGGCCCGACTGGTGGCCCACAACCTCGTCCATCCCGACGACCCGTGGTCCATTGACCGGCGTTTCGTGCCCCATGCGGTGTTCGGCCACCCCCAGGTGGGTTCCATCGGTCCCACCGAACAGCATCTGGTCGATTCTGGTCGTCCGTACCTGGTGGCCACACGGGACTACGCGTCAACCGCCTACGGGTGGGCCATGGAGGACACGACCGGCTTCGCAAAGGTCATGGCCGACCCTGAAACCCGGCTCCTGCTGGGCGCACACATCGTCGGCCCGCAGGCACCGACCCTGGTCCAGCAACTCATCCAGGGCATGGTCGCAGGCCAGACCGTCGACCAGATGGCCCACGATCAACTCTGGATCCATCCCGCCATGCCCGAACTCGTCGAACAGGCCCTCCTCGCGCTCTGATGCAACTGCGGCCTCGGTGGATGCTCCCGCTGGCCAACGACCAACGAACTGAACCCACCTGAGAGGAACAATCAACCATGGAGGACCTGCAGGGAAAGGTGGCCGTCATCACCGGCGGCGCATCAGGTATGGGCCTGGCCTTCGCCCACCGCTTCGCAGCGGCCGGCATGAAGGTGGTCCTCGGCGATATCGAGGTTCCGGCACTGGACGCCGCTGTGACCGGACTCCGAGATTCGGGCGCCGAGGTCCTGGGCGTTCGCTGCGACGTGTCCGACGCCGCCTCGGTCCACGGGCTGGCTGCGGCCACCGAGGAGGCATTCGGAGCCGCTCACGTAATCTGTCTGAACGCTGGGGTTGCTGGCTCAGGAGGTCTGCACGAGCAGACCCTGACCGACTGGGAATGGATCCTCGGCGTAAACCTGATGGGTGTCGTCCACGGACTGGACGCCTTTCTCTCCGGACTGATCGAGCGCGACGAGGGCCATGTTGTGGTGACCGCCTCGGTCGCCGGGCACACGGCTTATCCCGGGCTGGGCATCTACTCGGCCACCAAGCACGCAGCCGCAGTCATCGCCGAGACGCTCTACAACGAGCTGGCTTCCAGCGGATCGAAGGTCGGTGCTACAGCGCTGTGCCCGGGTTTCGTGGATACCGGGATCTTCAACTCCGCTCGGAACCGGCCAGAGCACCTCACCGACTCGCTGGCCGACCTCGAGGCCGACGAGGACCGCGCGACCCGGGAGGCCTTCCTCGAGATGATTGCCTCTCAGGCCCTCAAGCCGGCCGCGGTAGCCGACCTGGTGTACGACGCGATTCTGGACGGGACGTTCTGGGTGTTCACCGACGGCCGGCACGTGGAGAACATCACCAACCGTCACGCCGAGATCGCCGAGCGTCGGAACCCCACCGAGGGTCGCGCCATCACCGAGGACGCCCTTGACTGAGCATCCGCATCTGAGATGAGGCTCAGGGTGCAGGCCCTGAGCCAGACCACCAGGAGCGGCTCAATCGCCGAGCGCCGCGACCACGAACTCCTTGGCCCAGCGATAGTCGGACTTCCCGTTAGGGCTACGTTCCAGACGGTGCACAAACACGATCCGCTTGGGCACCTTGAAGCCCGCCAGACCTGTCCGTAACTCAATCTTTAGCGAATCCTCGTCGGCCGCTCCGGGGTTCGTCAGTTCGACCACCGCTGTTACGGCCTCTCCCCAGCGCTCGTCCTCCACACCCACCACGTTGCAGTCGGTCACGGCATCCAACGCCTTGAGGGCCTCCTCGACCTCCTCGGGGAAGACCTTCTCGCCGCCGGTGTTGATGCATGCCGACCCCCTGCCCAGCAGGGTGATGGAACCGTCGGCTTCCACAGTGGCCCAGTCGCCGGGGATCGACCAGCGACGGCCGCCCACCATCGGGAATGCTGACTCGGTCTTCTCGGGATCCTTGAAGTACCCGACGGGCAGTGGCCAGCCCAGCGCAATCTGGCCCCGCTCCCCCGAGCCCTGCTCGACTTCCCGGCCGTCCTCGGTGAACACCCGGGTGTGTTCTCCCAATGAGAAGCGGGCCGTGGTCTCGCGTTGACCGGCGGCCCGGGTCCTCCCCGAGGTGACCTGGCTGGCCATGCCGGTGCCCTCGCTCGAGCCGAGGGTGTCGACAATGGTGCACGGGTGGTGGTCCAGGAGTGCGTTCTTGATCGGGGCACTGAACATCACGCCGGACGACAGCAACAACCGCAGCGACGAGAGGTCGGGAATGCGGCCTTCGACAGCCGCCCGGTCGAGCGACTCGATCATGGGGCGTCCGAAGGCATCGCCCACCATGGTGATCATGGTGATCTCGTCGGTCTCAACGGTGCGCCACAACTCGTCGGCATCGAAGTTCCGGTTGGCCAGTGTGGACAGCATCCCGCCATGGCTGAGGGTGGCTAGACCGGGAATACCTGAGGTCCCGTGCATTAACGGAGCAGCACAGAGTTGACGAATCTCACGGCCCGCATCGGCCACCCGTCGCGCAATGCCCGCTGCCTCGGCCGCCGTGGTCGGGACGGCCTCCCCGAACGGTCGGAAGGTGGCCTCCATGGTTCCGAGCAGGTTGGCGTGGTCCCACATCACGGCCTTAGGCATGCCGGTGGTACCGCCCGTGTAGAGGAACCACAGATCATTACCAGATCGTTCAATCCGAGGCATGGGATCGGCGGCCAGCGCCTCGTCGTATGAGATGGCCCAGTCGGCCACGTTGTCCGGGTCGCCGCCTATCCGGATCAGGGCCTTTAGGCGCGGGCAGCGTGCTCGAACGGCATCCACCCGATCGGTAAGGGTGTGGTCGAAGAAGATTGCTTCGGCATCTGCGTTGTCGAGGATGTAGGCCAGTTCGTCACCGGTATAGCGGTAGTTGACATTGGCTGGCGCCCCCCGGATCTTGAACGTGGCGTACTGCGCCTCCGGGTACTCGCGCCCGTTGTAGAGGAACAGGGTCACCTTGCTGTCAGGACCCAGACCGTAAGACGTCAGAGTGCCGGCCAGTCGTGCGGCCCGATCATCAAACTCGGTCCACGAGCTGCGTACGCCGGCCGCCGAATGGGCCGGCTGATCACCGATCTCGTCGGCAATAGCCTCCCAAGCGGTGGCCAGGTTGAGTCTTCCGTCGAGGTCTCCCACGGCCGGCGATGGTAGCCAGTCGGCGCGGACCACCCGGGAGTGGGCCGACAACCGGACCGAATGGATACGAGGCGCCATGGGGCCCGCCCCTATGCTCGATTTCCGTGGGAAACACCTTCGGAACCTTGTTCCGCATTAGCACGTGGGGCGAGAGCCATGGCGCCGGGATCGGTGTGGTGGTCGACGGCTGCCCACCCCGCCTCCCCCTGACCGCGGAAGACCTGCAGCACGACCTTGACCGTCGGCGGCCCGGCCAGAGCCGCCTCACCACTCAGCGAGCAGAGGCCGATCGCGTGGAGATCCTGTCTGGCATATTCGAAGGCCGAACCACCGGAGGCCCCGTTGCCGTGCTGGTCCGCAACGACGATGCCCGCTCCGGGGCCTACGACCACCTCAAGGACCTGTACCGCCCCTCACACGCCGACTTCACCTACGACGCGAAGTACGGCAACCGTGACTGGCGCGGCGGCGGGCGTTCCAGCGCCCGCGAGACCATTGGTCGTGTGGCTGCTGGAGCCATTGCCCGGCGCCTGCTAGCCGAGGTGGCCGGCATTGAGGTACTCGGCTGGGTGTCCCGGGTCCATGACGTGGAGGCTGACGTGGATACCGGCTCGGTGACCTTCCACGCCGTGGAGGCCGACCCCACCCGTTGCCCGGATCCGCTCGCCGCGATCGCCATGGCCGAAGCCATCGACGCAGCCCGGCGTGACGGCGACTCGCTGGGCGGCATCGTGACCTGTGTGGCCAGAGGCGTACCGGCCGGCCTCGGCACACCCGTATTCGACCGTCTTGAGGCCGACCTGGCTAAAGGCATGCTGTCGCTCCCTGCATCCAAGGGGTTCGACGTGGGCGCCGGCTTCGACGCTGTGTCCATGACGGGCCGCCAGCACAATGACGCCTTCGTGCCCGGGCCCACCGGACCGGTTACCGCCACCAACCGGTCCGGTGGCGTCCAGGGCGGCATCAGCACCGGCGACGACGTGGTGTTCCGGGTGGCCTTCAAGCCCACGGCCACCATTGCCTCGGCACAGGACACTGTCACTGTCGACAACGAGGCTGTCTCTCTGGAGGCCAAGGGTCGCCACGACCCGTGCGTACTTCCGCGTGCTGTTCCCATGGTCGAGGCCATGGCACTGCTCGTGCTGGCCGACCACTGGCTCCGCCAGCAGGCCGTCAACGTCCTGCCCTCCTGAGCTGGAACGCGACGCGTTGCTGACCGCAGCCACTCCACCCGATCCGGCCGATAAGCGGACCGTTCTCTACACTCGGGGTAGAACCTGATCGCCCCAGCGGAGGCACCCGACGTGAACAAGCCCGACCTGCGAAACAACCCAGCATTCAAGTCCGAGAAGCCCATTCCGTACGACATCCCGACGTTCCATGACGTCGAGGCCGAGCGCCGACACCGCAAAGAGCGTCTGGCCGCCGCCTTCCGGATCTTCGGTAAGTACGGCTTCAGCGAAGGGGTGGCCGGCCACATCACCGTGCGCGACCCCGAACACACCGACTGTTTCTGGGTCAACCCGTTCGGAACGCCGTTCAGCCACATCCGAGTCTCGGACCTCCTGCTGGTGAGCCACACCGGCGAAATCATGCACGGCGAGTTCGCCGTCAACCAGGCCGCATTCGCCATCCATTCCGGCCTCCACATGGCCCGCCCCGACGTGATCGCCGCGGCCCACTCCCATTCGCTGTACGGAAAGGCCTGGGCGTCGCTTGGTCGACCGCTGGACGCCATCACTCAGGACGCCTGCATCTTCTACGGCGATCACGTTGTGTTCGACGACTACACCGGAGTCGTCAACGACCCTGAGGAAGGCAAACGCATCGCCTATGCCCTCGGCGACCGGAGTGCAGCCATCCTGAGGAACCACGGGCTGTTGACGGTTGGCCAGTCCGTGGAGGCGGCCACCTGGCTCTTCGTGACCATGGAACGCTCCTGCCAGGCCCAGTTGCTGGCCGAGGCAGCTGGTACGCCGGTCATCATGGATGACGAGACCGCAGCGGTGACCCACCGGCAAGTGTCGGGCAACTTCGCCAGCTGGTTCAGCGCCCAGCCGTTGTTCGCCCAGGTCCTGCGCGAGCAACCCGACCTCCTTGACTGACGCCCGTACCGGATCCCAGGCAGACACGCACCTCAAGTAACGGGTCCCCAGGAACAGTCCCCTACAAAGGGCAGGTCACTAGAAGGATGTCCACCGGCAGGAATGCCAGGACGATTCTGTAGTCCAGCGTCGGAAACAAACTTCCGCTGGCTAGATCAGCCACCCGCTCACCGTCTCACAACACGGGCCCGTCACTCTCGGGGCGGTCGATGATCGCCCCTGGCCAGAGAGACCGCCGAGCAGTTGACCGGCATATCCCATTTATCGATGGGCGCCGTTCTCGCCTCAAGGTCTTGGTGTGCTCTGGTTCGCGGCGTTATAGGGATGCGATCCCCGTCTGGGGCGTCATCAATCAAGGACCGGCAGCCCCCGTAGTCGGTCGCTCGGCCGATCCGAGCGGTCAGGCGGCGTGGGTAACCAGGAGGCGTTCGAGGTCTCGGCGATAGAGGATTCGGATGTGGATCCCAGGGTGGCGTTCTCGCAGCAGACGGACTTTGCGGTTCTTGCGGGTCACCAGCGACTGACGGAGCGTCGTGACCTCCAGGTAGAGGTCGTGGTCAGGTAGGTAGAAGTCCGGGGTAAATGCCGTGCGGGGGTTACCGTCGGGGGCGGTCTCCAATACGAAGGTGCGGGGCTCGTAGTCCCAGGAGATCTCGTAGAAGTCCAGCAGGTCGGCCACCTGCTGCTCAGACTCGTGGGCGAAAATGGGGTCTATCGGAAGCGCTTTGACCCGAAGTCTCCGAACTTCGCCCATGCTGCCTCCCCGCCCGGCCGTTGTTCCTAGTGACCGACCGCCCGGTCGACCGGGGCTGCTTCGGCGGCTTGACGGCCCTCCGGATACAACTCCACGATCCGGGCATCGACCTGTTCCTTGACCCCGGAGAGCGGGAGGATGTTGAGCACGCCCTGACCGTGACGCAGCAGGTCGACGATCTCTTCCTCGCCGGTACGGACCATGACCGATGAACCACTGATCACCAGGTTCACCCGGGTCACGTCCTGGTCGAGTTGTGTCGTCAGGTAGGCAAAGACCTCGCGGACCAGCTCCAGGCGGATGCCGGCGTCCAGAAGAGACTTAACGGACCGCAGTTCCAGCAGGTCGCGGTAGGAGTAGAGGCGTCGACTGCCGCTACCGGTTGCCCGGGCCATCGACGGTCGGACCAAATCGGTGCGCGCCCAGTAGTCCAGTTGGCGGTAGGTGATGCCAGCGATCTCGGCAGCCCGCTTGCCCGGGTAGCCCTCGGGCTCGACGGACTCCTGTCCGCTTCCCGGCAGCGATGAATCTGAATTGGTGGCCATGGGACGTCTCCCTCGAATCGGGCTCAGCGTTCCATAGGTGGAACTACAGCACTGTGACTCATGACAGCGTAGGCAGGACGTCTCGTCGAATCAAGGATTTCGCACGCAGCGTGGCAATTCTCGCGCTCAGCGCGCGAACACAATCCGAAGCAAGGCCAAGCAAGGACGCCTGATCAGGACTCGAAGTCCTCGGGGTCGACCGAGTCCAGAAAGGCCCGGAACTCCTCGACCTGCACCTCGGCAGCCGGCGCTCCGGATGACTCCGCTGCGTCATCCGTCGGCGGCGGCACGAAGCCCGCCTCGTCGACCACCTCTTCGGCGGCGAACACCGGAGCACCCGTTCGAACAGCCAGGGCAATGGCATCGGACGGTCGAGCCGAGATCACCTCGATGCCCACCGGCCCCCGCAGCGTGACCTCGGCGAAGAAGGTTCGCTCGCGTATTTCGGTCACCACCACCTGCTCGACGGCGACTGAGAAGGTCTCCAGCAGAGTGGCTATGAGGTCGTGCGTCATGGGACGTGGCGGATCCTGGCCGGCCATGGCCAGACCGATGGACTTTGCCTCGGGTAACCCGATGAAGATGGGCAGCATTCTCTCTCCCTCAGCCTCCCGGAGTAGGACCACCGGAGTGTCTGATGGCAGGACCTCCTGGACGCCCATCACTTCCATGGCGATCATTGGTCGCTCTCATCGGCCGGAACTGTCAGGGCGACTGGCGGGGGAAACAGCACCCTGAGACCCTAGTTGCGCGTGTCGGCCCGCCCCGTGTTCCTTACTGCATCCACCATCTCCGAACCGCCCCGATCCAGTTCGGTCAGGTCGACCTCGACCACCGCCGGGAGGTTGCGGAACTCTCCCCGGTGGTCCAGTCCGAATCCGACCAGGAACGTCGCCCCCGTGTCGAATCCCACATGGTCCAGATCTATAGGTAGAACCCGGCGATCAGCACGATCAAAAAGGGTGCAGACCCTTACCTCGGCCGCTCCATGGGAGGCCAGATGACGCCGGAGATAGTCGAGACGGAATCCCGTGTCGACCACACCTTCCACGAGTAGGACGTCGCGTCCGGTCACGTCGATCGAGAGGTCCCTTGTAAGGCGAACACGACCGCTGTCTGGCAGGAACGTGCTGAGGGCCAGGAAGTCGATCTCAACGGGCACCGTGAATCGCCGGACAAGGTCAGCCATGAACGGGAGGCAACCCTTGAGGACCCCCACCACCACCGTGTCGACATCCACCCAGTCGACCAACTCCTCGGCCATAGCGTCAATCCGTTGCTCGATCTCCTCGGCGGTGCGATGGAGCTTCGGCCCGTTCATCGGCCCACCGTGCCGAGCTCCCGCCGGACCAGCAACTCGTGTAGCGCCGAGCCGGCATCGGTCAACTCGTCGACCAACTGTCGGGCCTCGATCAACGATCGGCCGTGGGTGGAGTCCACCGACCCCGGACTCCCCCGGCCCCACGATCCCCCACCGCCGGCCACCGGACCTACCAGCTGTTCCAGAAGGCCGGCTTCACGCTGGGCGGCCACCAGATACATCCGGAGATGACGGACGTCAAAGCCATGGTCCACGAAGCACGCTGCAACCCGTCCGACCAACACCGCCTCGTCGTCGTACACCGTGCTGGACCCGGCTTCATGACCCCGGACCAGGCCCAGCCGTTCGAGCTCAGAGACTGTGTCCTCGTCCAGGCCCACCATGACAGCTAGCTCGGCTAGGGAGACGCTCACCGACCCGGACAGTGCGCCGCCGTCGGTGGAACGTCCCCGACGACCGACCCGCTCCCGGAAGGCCGGAACATTGACGCCGCCGTCACCCTGGGCTTCGGTCGGGTTTCCCTCGTCGAGCATGCTGGCTATCACCTTCAACGGCAGGTGACGGTCACGCTGGAGCCGGAGGGCCCGGATGACACGGGCCACGTCCTCCTCCTCGTAGTACCGATAGCCGCTGGCCGATCGGGCCGGGCGAACCAGACCCTCGGCCTCCAGAAACCGCAACTTGGAGACGGTCACGTCGGGGAACTCGGCCTCCAAGACGGTGACCACATCACCGATTTTCATCGGGGCCACCTTCCGAGGAGGTCGCGATGGACCGGATGCGCCATCCGACCTCGCCGCGGGCTCAACCCGCCGTGCCGTGAAAGAAGACCAGCTTGAATCGACCGATCTGGAGTTCGTCACCGTCGTTCAACTCCGCCGTATCGATCCGTTCGCCGTTCAACCAGGTGCCGTTCAGCGATCCCACGTCTCGAGCCAGATAGCGGTCGGCGATGCGTTCCACCTCAACATGGCGGCGCGACACCGTGACGTCGTCGAGCAGGATGTCAGCCTGACCATGACGACCCACAGAGGTCAGCGGAGCTTCCAGGCCGTAGCGCGAACCGGCCTTGGGGCCTGACTCGACGACGAACAGCCCACATTCCGAGGGAAACCGATCCCGGTCGGAACGGTGCGGAACATCGGCGACCGGATCGAAGGCGTCCGTCGGTTCGTCATCAGTGTCCTCGGGATACCCAGCCATAATCAGTCCTCGATCAGCGCCTGATAGGCCGCTGCCTCCATGAGATCGCCTTCCGATTCGGTCAGGATCTCACAAATCCAGCCCTCGCCGTACGGGTCCTCGTTGACCTTCTCGGGAGCCGCCTCCAACTCCTCGTTGACGGCGACCACCTCGCCGGTCACCGGCGCGAACAGCTCCGAAACCGACTTAGTCGACTCCACCTCACCGAACATACTGCCGGATTCGACACGGGCCCCGACCTCGGGTGTCTCGACGAACACCACTACGCCCAGGGCATCCTGGGCGTAGTCAGTGATGCCGATCCGTACGCGACCGTCTCCCACGACCCGGACCCACTCATGGTCGATCGAATAGCGGAGATCGGGGGGAACGTTCACGTAATGAACCTACCGCCACCGACCCCTCTCCTCAGGAACGCGCCTCGCGCTCCCTGAGTGCGGAGCGGGCCACTGGGACATAGCCCCAGGCGGCGATCCACGAGATGGCGAGACCCGGGATACCGAAGATCCAGGCCCCAACCTCGAAGGCCAATGCAGCAGGGATCGTGGACTGCCCAGCCAGAAAGCACGGCACGGCCCACAAAAGGGCGAACGTGCCCGTCTTTCCCCACCACGTCACGTCGATGCGCCGAACCCCAATCCCCAGTAGGGCCAGGGCCACCAGACCGATCAGGATCTCCCGAACCAGAACGGCCACAGCGAACCACATAGGGATGGATCCATCGTCTGCAATGGCCACCAGCGCCACGACCAGCAGGATCCGGTCGGCCGTCGGATCGAGCAACTTGCCGACATCGGAGATCTGATCGAAACGGCGGGCGATCCAGCCGTCGACCCAGTCTGTGGCACCCAGTGCCCCGAGCAGGAGGGCGGCGGCAGCGCGGTTCTCCTGGGAAACCAGCAACCACAGGAACCACGGGATGCACCCGAGACGAACCACGGTGATCAGGTTGGGAAGCGTCCAGGCTCCCGCCCACCCGGTCCGCGACGTCGGCGCGGTCGCTGAAGTCTTCGGTCCCATCGGGCGCAGCCTACGATCCGCGACGACCCTCAGAAGCGCCGGCCCATCGGGAACGGCGTCCCAGCAGCGACACGACCGGAGTCTCCGTGCCCACGATCTTCACCCGCATTATTGAAGGCGACATTCCCGGACGGATCATCTGGCGGGACGACACCTGTGTGGCCATGGTCGACATCCGACCTCTCAACACGGGGCACGTGCTGGTCATTCCTCTCGCCGAAGTCGACCGGTGGACCGACCTGTCGGCCGAGACTGCCGCCCACTGCACCGTGGTGGCCCATGCCGTTGGTCAGGCGCAGATGACGGTCTTTGCCCCCGCCCGGATCGGACTCATGATCGCCGGGTTCGAGGTTCCGCACACGCACCTGCACGTCGTGCCGATCGACCACATGGGCCACCTGGACTTCACGGGGGCTGACCCTGACGTGCCCGCCAGCCATCTCGATGTGGTCGCCGACCAACTCCGGGGTGCCCTCCGCTCCGACGGACACACCGCCGTCGTCTAACGGGTCAGGAAGCCATCCACCGGCGCTATCAGGCGCCCGGCCGGCGCACCCAGAGGCGGACGCCGTCGCGGTCGAACCGCTTGCGGTAGTCCATCGCTATCAGGCGTGACTCGAACATCCGAATCTCGGTGGCCAGCCAGCCCAGGGACTCCACGTCGACCACCACGGCGTCGATCCGTCCGGACCAGTCCAGGTCGGGCAACATGCTGTGGGTGGGCAACAGGATGTAGGCATCCTGACGATCTGCCACCAGCGGGTACACCTCTGACGACACCATCACCCGCGCGTCATCCCCGATAAGCACCGAAGTCGAGACCCGGGCCTCGTCGGTCGGGCTCCGTCGACCCCAGTCCCATGGATCCTCATAGGGCGATGAGGCGGCATCACGAACGAAAAACACCATGGCGGTCAGCACCAGAACCATGAGGACCCGACGATCCACATGTATCCGGCTGACCCCCTCGGTCCCGATGCGCATCAGGGCGTACGTGGCGGCGATAAAGACGAAGGCCAACGCGGCCACGTCCTGCTGGGGGTTCCCGTAGCCGGCGTCCTGTACGTCAGCCACCAGGTAAAAGACAACCAGCGGAAGGATTGGTACCAGATACCTGGGTCGCACCAGCGGCAGGAACAGCGCCGGGGCGAGAAGCAGCAAGACTTTGTCGAAGCCCTCGCGGGCGAATAGGTCACCCAGCAGACCCGCCGGATCGGCCAATATCCCGAAGAAGATGCCGACCACGCCGTCGCCGTAGTGGGCGAAGGCACCGAGGTGCGGGTAGTGGCCATCACCCATCAGGGGTTGCACCACGAACGACATGACGAGGAACCAGGTCAGGCCGAAAGTGGCCAACGACCAGCCACGGGTGCGGTTGTCCTCCCCGACCAGAACAAGTCCTAGTGCGGCGACGGCCAGCCCCAGATCGGCCCTGGTGGACACCACCACCAGCGCCAACGCTGCCAGCCACCACCAGCGGTCCGAGCGAGCCATCAGGTAGGCCGCCATGAGCGCCGGGATGGCCAACGCCTCGGGATGGAAGCCGGCCAGGTTCAGGTCATGCACTGACGGGTGGAGGGCATAGGCCGCCATCAGGGCAGAAGCGGGACCGATCCGCAGATTGGCCGGACCCCGGGCGATCCGCCAGATGGGCACCACGGCAAGGGCCAACGCCATCGACTGGAGGACGAGAAGCGTCCCAGCAGCCGGCAGGATACGAAGGAGCCAGGCAATGGGCCAGAAGATCCATGCCGCCTGGTCGGCGAACAGGTTGTGACCAAGATTTGTCACCACTGGTTCGAACCCGCGGTCCATGAGGTGGGCCGCCTGGAGGTAGTGGCCGAGGTCCGGCCCGATCCCGAGGTCTCGGTATCGGGCCAGTGCAAGGAGCGACAGGACGATGGTCAGGGCGACCGCAGTAATCCAAGGAATGACCCGGTCCCCTGCCTTGGAGTCCAGTCGGGCCTGCCAACGCAGCATCCGGATGTCTAGGCGTCTCCGGAGCGACACCACGGTGATTACCACCGTTTCGCCGGT
>Ga0315328_10000042_pt1 | contig 42044 bp, 29 predicted proteins | sample M120032315metaG_FD_203462 | JGI IMG/M metagenome (GOLD analysis project Ga0315328, IMG submission 203462) | Ammonia-oxidizing marine archaeal communities from Monterey Bay, California, United States - M1 200m 32315 | ecosystem: Environmental > Aquatic > Marine > Intertidal zone | place: USA... | reverse complement strand
ACCCTAAGTATATGAAAGGAACTACTTGCGCCGCTAACTCGGCTTCTGCAGCAACAAATGGATGGAAACGGGCGACCGCTTGTGGGTCTGCCAGGGTAGTGCGCCATTCGCACTGATAGGCATCAACCAAAGCCTGCATCTGAGCTTCCAGTTGCGTAGCCAAACCCAGCTTATCCTCGATCACTACCTGACGTACATAATCCAGACCTCCTGCCAAATTCTCCAGCCAGGTTGATGTACGCTGCAAGCGATCAGCGGTTTTGATATAGAACATCAATAAGCGATCGATATAGCTTATCAAGGTTGCTTGATCCAGATCGGTAGCCAACAAGTCCGCATGGCGTGGACGCATGCCGCCATTACCGCAAACATATAAATTCCAGCCTTTGTCCGTGGCAATAACACCAATATCCTTGCTTTGCGCCTCGGCACACTCGCGGGTACAGCCTGACACGGCAAATTTGAGTTTGTGAGGAGAACGCACGCCCTTATAACGATTTTCCAGATCAAGCGCCAAACCAACACTATTGCCAACACCATAGCGACACCAGGTACTGCCAACACAGGATTTCACCGTCCGCACCGACTTGCCATAAGCATGACCCGTTTCAAAACCGGCATCAAGCAGTCGTTGCCAGATAGCCGGCAGTTGTTCTTGACGCGCACCGAACAAGTCTACGCGCTGGCCGCCGGTAATTTTACTGTATAGCCCAAATTCCTGAGCCACTTCGCCCAGCACAATTAACTGCTGAGGTTTGATTTCACCAGCTGGCACACGTGGCACTACGGAATAACTGCCATCTTTTTGAATATTGGCCAGATAGCGGTCGTTGCTATCCTACTGCGCCACATGGTCGTTAGCCAAGACATAGTCATTCCAGCAGGAGGCCAGAATAGAGGCCAGAGTCGGCTTACATATCTCACAGCCCAGTCCCTGACCATGCTGCTGCAAGACCTCGGCAAAAGACTTTAGCCCTTCTACTCGTACTAGATCGTAGAGTTCCTGACGGGTATAGGCAAAATGCTCACACAGGTCACTGCTTACCTCCATTCCCAAATCTTGCAAGCTGCTTTGCACAACATTATTCAGGGCCTGTACACAACCACCACAACCGGTTGCGGCGCGGGTCTGTTGCTTAACATCGGCAACACTACAGCAGCCTCCTTGCACGGCACTCACCACATCACCTTTAGTAACATTATGACAAGAGCAGATAATGGCACTATCAGGCAGCACCATCTGTCCAACACCCGGGTCGGCATTATCATCTGCAGACCACAGCAACATTTCGGGATGTTCTGGCAAGCTCATACGATTTAAATAGATTTGCAACAAATCACTGTATTGTTTGGCATCACCGACCAAAATGGCACCTAGCAGATACTCACCTTTAGCGTCCACCACCAGTTTATGATAATGACCATGGTATTCGTCAAACAAACGGTAGCTTTTGGCACCTTCAGTGCGCCCCTGAGCATCACCAATACTGGCCACATCCACGCCCAGCAATTTTAGTTTAGTGCTCATATCAGCACCGCTAAAGATAGCCTCTTGGGACAGTAACTGAGCGGCTACCACCTTGGCCATCTGATAACCTGGCGCTACCAGCCCAAATATACGTTGCCGCCATAGAGCACACTCACCAATAGCATAGACATTGGCCGCCGAAGTTTGGCACTGGTCATTAATAACAATGCCGCCGCGCTCGCCTACTTCCAATTCAGCCTGTCGGGCCAACTGATCACGTGGCCGGATACCAGCGGAAAAGACCACCAGATCGGTTTCCAGCACTTCGCCATCGGCAAATTGCAGCTGCACACCACCCTCTGGCAGTGGAACAATAGCCTGAGTGTTCTTTTGCGTATGCACTTTAACACCCAAAGCACGAATCTTGGCACCCAGTAACTCACCACCTTCGGCATCCAATTGCTGAATCATCAAGCGGTCAGCAAATTCCACCACATGGGTATCCAGACCCAGATCCACCAGAGCTTTGGCGGCTTCCAGACCCAATAAACCACCCCCAATTACGACACCAGAACGGGCAGATGCGGCAGCAGTTTTAATCCCATCCAGATCGGGGATGGTGCGGTATACGTGACATGCAGACCCATCATGGCCAGGCACCGGAGGCACAAACGGGTAAGAGCCTGTGGCCAGCACCAGTTGATCATATTTATATTGACTGCCATCGCTGGCAGTGATTATTTGCCGGCTGGTATCCAGAGTCTCGATCACCACTCCGGCTTTAACCTCTATGCCCCAAGCCTGATACTGGGCCATGCTGCCCAGACTCAGATCCTCAGCACTGCCGTGTTGCATATACTTGGTCAACTGCACACGATCGTAGGCCAATAAGGGCTCTTCGCTAAATACGGTGATGGCAAATTGTGCCAACACACCCTGATCTGCCAAGTTTTGTAACAGGTGGTGCCCCACCATACCGTTACCAACCACGGCCAGACGCATTAATGACATTGTGATACTCCCGATAACCAAAGCCTGTGGGCTTACCCTATGTTCCCTAGATTCATCACATTGTAAAACGCGTTTTCGTATTCTATTCGCTGTGATCTACTCATAGAAAAACAGTAGTATGGTTAGAATAATGGTTCAGCTGCGTGGGTTGCGGCCATGGGCTTTCATGTTTTTTACTCGCGACTAGTTACCTTCAACGTTGATAAAAACGTCGCCGTCTTCAACCTTTACCGGATAGGTTTTCAGGTCGACACACACCGGTGCACTCAAAGCTTCGCCACTGGGAATATCAAACCGCCCCTGATGCAAGGGGCACTCAATGACGGTGCCGATTACTATGCCGAACTCGAGGTGTTCTTCCTCGTGCGTGCACATGCCATCGGTGGCGTAGAAGCCTTTGGGGGTATTGTAGATGCAGTAAGTCTTATCGCCGTGATCGAAGCGGATCAAATCCTCTTCACCGATATCGACGCTGGCACAGGCTCTTATCCAATTGTCGCTCATCACTCGTTCTCCATTGGAAAATTTAGATTTTGTAGGATGGATCGTGTTGATCCAACATGTGAATCAGGGCATCCCACGAGCGGGTCACCGAATCGCAGGGCCCGTCGGCGGGAGGCGCGTTGTATTGGGCCAGTTCATCCATCGCACTTTGTGCCGGAATGATCATTTGTGCGCCGGACGCCATCACATCGACCTGCACCTTGCAGGCATTTTCGAGTGAATATAAATAGTAGAACGCTTCGCCGACGGTGCGCCCGACGGACAACAAACCGTGGTTGTGCATAATCATCAACCACTTGTCGCTGAGATCGCGCCCCAGTTTTTCGCACTCCTGCGGGTCGTTGTCAGCGATGCCGTAGGCGTGGTAGCAGACCAGATCGCGGACTTCACCGGCCTGTTGCGAGAGTGGCAGTAAACCTTCCTGCATGCACGAGACCGCCATGCCAGCGCGGGTGTGGCTATGCAGCGCGCAATTGATATCCGGCCGCGCCTTGAGTGCGGCTACGTGAATGGCATGGCCCGCTTCGTTGAAGGGGTAATCACCGGCGATGACATTGCCGTCGAAATCGACTTTGAGCAGGTTTGAGGCAGTAATTTCCGGAAACAGCAGGCCGTATGGGTTAATTAAATACTGATCTGCGTGACCCGGTACGCGCGCGCTTAAATGGGTGAAGATGAGATCGGTCCACCCGTATTTGACGAACAGGCGATAACAAGCCGCCAGCTCGCAGCGAACCTGCCATTCCTCATCGGAAATGTTGGGGGTATTTTCGGACATTGCGTGAGCCATGGGTTGTCTCCGTTGTATGGGTTTGTGTTGCCGGGCTACTGGTGCACGGGTTGGCGTTTATCGAGCGCTTCGCGCAGCTTCTCCAACTCGTCGCCGGGCATCGAAATCGACGTCGCCGCGTCGGGAAAGCTGCCGTTCTCGACGGCGGTTTTGTAGTCGCTCAGCGCGCGTTGGCGTTCGTCGCGCAGTTGCTGGCGGATGGCCAGCAAGTCGCCAAACGCCTTGGCGTGGCGTGGCGGGTTGGGATTGTCGCCGCAGATATCTTCCATAAACAGAAAAATCATATCCGCCGCTGCACCGGCGCCGATTGAATGCGTTACCAGCGAGGTGTGCTTGCGAATCTCGGCGAGCGCTTCGCTGGCCATGCACTCGACTTCCACCCAGCAGGCGCCGGCCTCTTCGTAGCGGCGGCACTCATCGAGCACCTGCAGTGCCTCGTCGGCTGTTTTGCCGATGGCGCGCAAGCCACCGACTTGGGTCGATCTGCGCGGCACTAGCCCGACGTGTCCCATCACCGACATGCCCTCGTCGGCGAGCATTTCGACAACCTTGAAGCCGCGCGGTGTGTACACCATGTCGGCACTGGCATTCATCACGCGCACGGCAGCGCGCAATATGTCGGTGGGCGTTTCGTAGTCGGTCATCGTCAGGGCACCGACGATAAATGTGTTCGGTGCACCGGCGCGCACTTCCATAATTCCGCTATCCCAGATGCTGAGTACATCGATACCCGCCGCTTCGGCCGCTGCAGCTTCCTCGCGCGTGCTCGCATCGACCATGGTCATTTTTCGCACACCTCTCAGCGCGATGATATCGGCAACAGTGAGGTTGCGTTTGGCGGGAAAGCCGCCGTAGGTGTAAATGTTCTTCAGGTTCATTTCATGCTCCGTACTGAGACACTTTCATGGCCACCTTCGGTGATCATATGGGGGGCCTGGCGGATTGTCCGGGCTTTGGTGTTGCGCCCCAGCGAGCGGCGAATAACGACTGAAAGCACTTCGATACTGGTGCGCCAAAACCCCGGATCAGGCTTCGGAAGCTGGTCTTTGATCGCGTTGTGAAGCGTGGGCAGCGAGTAAAAAGGTACTTGAGGATAGAGATGGTGCTCGACGTGATTTTCCATATTCATATACAGAAAAGACGCTATCCCGTTGGTTTTGAACGAGCGCGTACTATCAAGAATGGACGGTGTATTCTCTGCCATTTCAACGTGCTGAATCAATCCAAATGCCACCATGGGAATTCTGCCCAGAAACCAGGGAATAATCAGAAACCACCACAGGAATGTGGCGCCCATCAGGATCGAAGTGGCGATTGCCGTGTAAATCGCGATAAAAATCCAGGCGTTGCGGCGAATACGCAAAAACTCGCTCTCAGGAATCACCCTCTTCATGACATCAGTAAAACGCCCGGCCGCCAGACGGTACAGGGTGACGATGTGAAAATGGGTCAGTGCCAGCCCACTCATTTCCACCAGCCACGTACGCAGTGTCACCGGAGTATCGTAGGGCATCTGACTGTCTTTGCCGACATGCCAGGTATAGGTGTGGTGATTGGTATGGGTATAACGGCGGTGCAGAGGTTCCTCGCCGTAGATTATGGAGGTCATCCACAATAAGGTTTCATTCAGCCAGCGCGTTTTGAAAGCTGTGCCGTGCGCGGTTTCGTGGCTCATGCTGTAGGCCGGTAGCGACAGGATGGTGCCATAGACAAACATTGCCGGCCACACCCAGGCACTATCCATCGACAGGTGAATCAAATAGCCAGATGCCAGTAGACTCAATACCCACTTGGCCAGGTAGATCAGTCCTAGCATATCAGAGCGGCGACAGAGGCTCTTGAGTGTTTTGCGATCCAGAACGACCCCGCTGGACGCGGCATTGGTGGCTGTAAAATCGGTGCTCATTGTATGTGCTGCCTGTATTCATATGACAATGGGTGCATTATTCGGTAATATGTGGTAAAAATCAATTTAAACTTAATTGTCACTTTGATAGATATTTCTAATGTCTGATCTCAACACACAACTCAGGACTTTCTTACAGGTGGCGCGTCTCGGCAGTTTCAGGCGCGCGGCGGATGAATTGTTTGTGACCCAGGCCGCGGTCACCAGTCGCATTCAGGCTCTGGAGGAATGGCTCGGCTTCGAGGTATTTCTCCGCCATCGGCGTGGCGCAGACCTCAGCCCGCAGGGGCAGCGTTTCATCGACTATGCCCGTAACGCCATCGATATCATCGAGCACGGCCGCGAGGAGGCCAGGCGCGCCAAAACCTATCGTGCGCACTATCGCTTTATGAGTCAGTTTCTGCTGCTGGATGGTTTTTCGCTGGATTGGGTAGACTGGATGAAAGCGAATGCGCCAGAGGTGTCGCTCACCCTCGACAGCAGTTTCTCGACATTTGCCGCCAAGGAAATCAGCAGCGGCCTGCTCGATCTCGCAGTGGGTTATCAATATAAGACTGTCAGCGGCGTGGTGTTCGAGCCATTGTTTACGGAACGACTGATTCTGGTAACCAGCTTTGCCAATGCCGAGGACTGGCGGAACAACTACATTCCGATCGGTTGGGACGAGGAATTCGACGATGACCAGCGACGCTTTATCGGTGAATTGGAAGACAGTTATCGCATTCGTGCCCATTTTATCGATGCCGCCCGTGCGATCCTGTTGCGCGAGTCCGCCAGCGCCTATGTGGTCGAGCGCAGTGCCGAGCCCTTGCTAAAAAAGAAGCAGATCAAACGCGTAAAAGAAGCGCCGGTGTTTGAACGCCCAGCTTACGTGATTTATCCGTCCAATCCCACGCATCCGGATGTGCAGGCTCTGGCGTTGAGTGGTCTGCGGGAAGTTACTAAAAAACTGGGGCTTGCTAACACATAGTCGAACCAGGGCTTGCGTCCTAGGATTTAAGGGGTCAACTTTAAGGAACATCTGAACAATTGGCTATTTTCATAGCTAGCTTCGAACTACTGTTCAAATTCATATGTTGGATTTGTTTATGTTTTCAACCAGTTCCAAAATAATTGTGCCTCTTTGGAAAGGTGTTGGCTGGGTGATATGAGATAATAGCCTGAATCGCTTAAAGCTATATCACTGACTACCTCAAGTTGTCCCGACGTCAGTTCCGGTGCAATTAAGTCATCCCACAATGCGATACCTTGCCCGTCAATGACTGCTTGAACGCGGCTGTTCGAATCTAAAATTGTTAAACTCGAAGCAATCGGCTTATAGGCCAGTTCTGCTTTCTCATGCCAAGCACGCCAACCAGTGTGACCTGAACTGTCAGCGAGGAGTGGAATGGATTTAATTGCCTGTTCTAAACCTATTTCCGATATTTTCTTTGCTACTTTCTTACTTGCTGTTGGTACAGCAGGGCATGGCAGTAATAGCTCACTTTGAAGTCCTTCCCAATTACCGACACCCCAAAGTATGGCGATATCAATGTTTTGCTTGTGAAGCATATCTGCGGAGTTAAGGGGGTCAATGTGTAGGCTTATATCTGGGTAGGAAGAAAAGAAGCTAGATAGTCTGGGGGAAAGCCATCGCGATAGAAAATAGGTGAGTGCCCCAATTCTAATTGATTTGGGGTTATGTCCACGAAGTTGTTCAATCTCGCGATCAATTTGATCTAATGCGTTTTGCGATGCGTGCCATAAATGCTGTCCGGCTTCAGTTAGTTCTATGCTAGCATTTTTTCTTACAAATAATTTGAAGCCTAGCTCAGATTCCAATTTGTTTATTTGATAGCTGACGGAGCCTTTGGATTGATTAAGTTCATTGGCTGCCGTGGTCATGCTTAGACGCCGCGCAACGACTCCAAAAACTCTCAGGCTATCATATGATCTAAAACGCATAATGTTGTTCAATTTTTTTAAACGGATTGTGCCAAATATTGGGTTTGAAGAGTCAATAATCATTGATTTATAGTATTCATCAAGGGGATGTTCCCGTCAAGTTGTCAAATATTTTAGGATGATATGTAAGATGAATATAACGCTTTCTGATTTTCGCTTCGCTGTTAAGCCTTTCCCAGCTAAGGGAGAGCGCCCGCGAGAGCTGACTAGAACCATGCCTGCTCATCCTTTGAGTTATATGGAGCTGCCTTATGACCCAGAATACACCTTATATAACTCTCGCCTTACACCTGAAGCCCTAAATCATATGACCGATGATGAAATGTATTGGGCTGTGCGAACAGGTGTGATTTTTCGCCATACTGGTGAACTACCAATTGAAATTAGTGGCCCTGATGCAGAGACACTGCTTAATCGTGTGTTTACGCGTAGTGTAAGTAAGGTGAAACCTGGGCGCTGCTCTTATCAATTTGCCTGTTACCATGATGGTGGAATGATCACCGATGGCGTTTTGTTACGATTGGCGGACGATAAATTCTGGATGGCCCAAGCGGATGGCGATTTGTTTAGTTGGTATAAAGCGTATGCTGAAGGTTTAGATGTAAAAATTAGTGACCCGAATGTGTGGGTAAGCCAGATTCAAGGCCCACGTTCTTTGGACCTGTTGGAAGCGATTTTGGAAGAGGCTATGCCTGAACCATTTCACTATTTTGATTGCGCTGAGGTTAAGATTGCTGGTCAGACCTGCTGGATCAGTCGCTCGGGCTTCACCAACGAACTGGGGTGGGAGATATACCTGCTACCCGAAACGGATGTTTCCGCCATCGGTGATAAGATCATGGAGGTTGGCGCAGCATTCGATATCAAGTTGACAGGTACGCCAGTGTTTCGTGCTCGACGAATAGAAGCAGGCCTTCTCAATGCAGGATCCGATTTCGGGGCGGAGACGACACCGTTTGAGGCAGGTCTTGGTGCTTTTGTTGAGTTTGACGATCGTGATTTCGTTGGCCGCAAGGCATTGGAGGCGGCAGCTAAATCTTGCCGTACCTGGGGTATGCGTGTGGCTGGTGGTGTCGCACAGCTTGGTCGTGTTATGACTCTTAATGGACAGGAAGTAGGGCGAGTATGCTCCTCGGGCTTTTCGCCTTTTCAAAACTGTGGCGTTTGTATTGTCCGTATGGACGATCCTGCGCAGTTGCCAGCACAAGTGGTTAAGGTGCTCTGTGCCGATGGCTCTACCCAGAACGGTGAGCTTTGCACTTTGCCGATGTATGACGCTGATCGCCTGATTCCGCGTGGCAAACTGGTAGATATCCCGAAGAACCCGATGGTGGTGGAGTAAGTATGTATGACATAAATCTAAATATTTCGCACTTTCCGCTGCAGCTAGACACTGATATTCGTGATATCACGGTTGGTGGACTGCTGCGAGAAGTGGCCGCCAGCAATCCGGACGCTGTGGCAATGGTGGATGTTTTGGACAATGGCGACTGTAGTCAGTCATGGTCCTATGCAGAGGTGCTGGCGCGGTCCGAACGTCTTGCCAAGGCTCTTGCCACTCGGTTTGAGACGGGGGAGCGGGTTGTTGTGTGGGCATCCAATATTCCTGAGTGGATTTTTATGGAATATGCCTGTGGATTGGCCGGGCTGGTTCTGGTTACCGCCAATCCCTCCTTTCAGGCCGCCGAACTAAAGTATGTTCTGGAGCAATCAGGTGCTGTGGGCCTGTTCATGGTTAGTGAGTTTCGGGGCAATCCGATGGCGGATATTGCACAAGAGGCTACAAGGGAGAACAGTAATCTCCGCGAAGTTGTCGATTTGGAAGACAGGGATACGCTTTACGCCACCAGTGAGCGCCTTGTCAAACTGACAGATGTCCAGCCTGATGATGCTGCTCAAATCCAGTATACGTCTGGAACAACAGGTTTCCCTAAAGGCGCGGTACTTAGCCACAAAAATCTGGTAAATAACGCCCGCTTTTTCTGTACACGAAAAAAAGTTGGACCGCATTCGGTCTGGGCTAATTTTATGCCGCTCTTTCACACGGCAGGATGTGCGACAGGGGCTCTAGGATGCCTCCAGGCTGCTTGCAAAATGCTGTTGATCAAACGCTTTGATGCCGATATTTTTGCCCAGCTGATTGAAGAAGAGGGTGTCACTACCTGTTTTGCTGTGCCAACCATGTTATTCAATTTGCTGGAGTCTTTAGATAACACTCCCCGCGATATGTCTTCACTTGAGGTCATCACGACTGGTGGCGCGCCGGTGCCACCCGATCTGGTCCGCCGGGTGCGGGTCCGTTTGGGCTGTCACTTGCTCAGCGCTTTCGGGCAGACGGAACACAGCCCGATGATCTGCCTGAACCCTGTCGAGGCAACGCTGGAGCAGATCGTGGAGACGGCTGGCCAACCGCTGCCACAGACCGAGGTTTCGATCCGTTCGCCTGAAGATAATCGGGTGCTCCCAATAGGTGAAGTCGGCGAGATTTGCGCGCGATCCTACGCGGTGATGATCGGCTATAACGACAACCCGGAAGCTACCTCCGCCGCCATCGATGGCGAAGGCTGGCTGCATACCGGCGATCTGGGCACGATGGATGCCCAGGGGTTCGTGAGGGTGACTGGCCGTGTGAAGGACATGATCATACGCGGCGGCGAAAACCATTTCCCGGCCGAGATCGAAGCGGTGTTGGTGACCCACAGGCATGTGGCACAAGTCGCCGTGGTTGGCCTGCCGGACGAGGAATGGGGAGAGGTGATCGCGGCATTCATCCTGTCCGACCAACCGCTTGACGTGGCCGATTTGCGCACCCACTGCCGGACGCATCTGTCCGCGCAGAAAACGCCATCGGTCTGGGTGCATGTGCCGGACTTCCCTCTGACAGGCTCCGGCAAAGTGCAGAAGTTCGCCATTCGTGAGAAATTCCTCGCAGGTAGCTACGGAGAGGTTCTGCAATGAGTGTGCGAATTGAAAAGGACGGCCCCGTCTGGACCGTGATCCATTCCCGCCAAGAGGCTCGTAATGCCATGGACCCCGAAAGCGCCACGGCACTCTTTAAGGCGTTCCAGTCGTTTGACGCGGACGATACCGCCAGCGTTGCCGTGTTCTGGGGCGAAGGCGGTGCCTTTTGCGCCGGGTGGGATTTGAAGCATGCAGCCTCCCTTGCCGGGGCCGAGGCGCTTGATCCGTTCGACTTTCCCGATGAGGGTGAGCCACCGATGGCGGCCATGGGACCCAGTCGGTTGGATCTCAGCAAACCGGTGATCGCCGCAGTGGCCGGGCCTGCCGTGGCTGGCGGCATGGAACTGGCGCTTTGGTGCGATATCAGAGTAATGGAAGAGACCGCCTTCATGGGGGTTTATTGCCGCAGGTGGGGCATTCCACTAATCGATGGCGGCACGGTGCGCCTGCCGCGTCTGGTGGGCGAAGGTCGCGCGATGGATTTGATCCTCACCGGCCGCCGAGTGGATGCAGAAGAAGCCCTAAGAATTGGACTGTGCGAATACATTGTACCCGAGGGTAACGCGCGTGCAAAAGCAGAAGCGCTAGCTCACGATATTTCACGCTTCCCCCAAAGCTGCATGCTCGCCGACCGACGCTCTGTGCAGGCACAGCATGGATTGCCAATACAGGATGCACTGCGACAGGAATGGCGAGGCAGCAAGCACGAAGTCACCAAGGGCGTCGACGGCGCTTCTCGCTTTGCCAGCGGCATAGGCCGTAAAGGAGATTTCAGCGATGTATGATCTAAAGCTTTCAACATCCTATGTGCCAGCTCAATCCGACATGGCAACAAGAGACATCACTATCGGCGCATTGTTACGTGAGGTTGCTGCGAAACATCCGGATGCTGAAGCCTTGGTTGAAGTCAGTCAAGACGGCGCGCAAGGACGGCGTTGGACCTATAAGGGTCTATTGATTAAGGCCGAGTATCTTGCTATGGCACTATCCACTCGTTTCGAACCAGGTGAACGAGTAATGGTTTGGTCACCAAACTGCCCAGAATGGGTAATGCTTGAATATGCTTGCGCCCTAGCTGGATTAGTTTTGGTCACCGCCAACCCAGCTCTACAAGCGCGGGAGTTAACTTATACTCTGGAACAATCCGGTGCGGTTGCCCTCTTCCTAACTAAGGAGTTCCGCGGCAACCCGATGAGCCAAATTGGAACCGAAGTAGCAGCAGACATTGCGGCAGTACGTGAAGTCACTGATATAGAAAGCAATGCGCTTTTTGCAGAGGGTTCACGCCCTCCTTCGCTTCCTCATGTAGTACCAAACGATGCAGCCATGATCCAATATACCTCGGGTACAACTGGTTTTCCTAAAGGTGCTGTGCTTAGCCACCGTGGGCTCGTCAACAACGCCCGCTTCTACGCAAGCCGCTGCGGAGCAACCGAGGCGACCACTTGGGTTAACATCATGCCGATGTTTCATACCTCTGGCTGCGGCATGGTAACCCTAGGCTGCCTACAAGCAGGCTGTAAGATGGTGCTAGTTAGCTTGTTCGATCCAGATGTGGTTCTGGACCAGCTGCAAGAGAACAACGCCGACATCATCCTTGGGGTGCCTACCATGGTGGTTGCCCTGCTCGACGCGCAGGAAAAACACCCCCGCAGCTTGTCAGCCCTGAAACTGGTCAGTTGCGGCGGCTCAATGGTCGCCCCCGAATTGGTGCGTCGTGTACGGTCGTTGATGGGTGCCGAGTTTTCGACCCTATATGGGCAAACGGAACACTGCCCGGTGATCACCCAGCATCATCGACAGGATGCCATTGACGACATCTGCAACACAGCCGGACAGCCGGTGGCACAGACTGAGGTTTCGATTCGAAGCGTTGAAGGCAACCACGCCGTTACCATTGGTACGGTCGGAGAGATTTGTGCGCGCGGCCCCTGTGTCATGCTGGAATACAACGACGACCCTAAGGCCACCTCTGAGACGGTTGATACCGACGGCTGGCTACATACTGGCGACCTAGGTAGAATGGATGCGCGCGGCTATATCAGCATCACTGGCCGTGTCAAAGAAATGATCATCCGGGGTGGTGAGAACCATTTTCCGGCCGAAATCGAGAACTGTCTGTTAGAACACGCCGAAGTGGCTGAGGTCGCCGTTGTCGGCCTGCCAGACTCAAAATGGGGCGAGGTCATCGGCGCATTCATTCGCTCCACCGGAGTGCTCGACAAGGGCGCGTTGTACGCTCATTGCCGCGCAAACATGTCCCCACAAAAAACTCCAAATGTCTGGGTGCAGGTCGAGGAATTCCCTATGACCGGCTCAGGCAAGATACAAAAATTTGCTCTTCGCGATCGTTTTGTCGCCGGGGAATACGTTGAACTTTGATTAACTGGAACCCTCATGAAAGACACACTTAATCACTATATTAACGGCCAATGGGTCGCCTCGATTGACGGCCGCGAAATGGCAGTTGAAAACCCCTCTACTGAAGAGAAGATCGCCACGATCACTTTGGGTGGCGTCGCTGATGCTGAAGCGGCAGTCGCCGCCGCCAAGACCGCATTCCCGGCTTGGGCGGCAACCGATCCCAAGCAACGAATCGCCGCACTGGAACGCTTAATGGAGGCCTACAAGTCGCGGGCAGACGACATGGCCCAAGCCATCAGTATGGAGATGGGGGCCCCTATCGCCCTGGCTAAAACCGCACAGGTAGGCGCTGGAGCCGGGCACCTTAAGAACACAATCCGTGCAGCCAAGAAGTTTGCCTTTGAGCGCCCCTTGGGGGACCATGCCCCCGGCGACGCGATCCTACATGAACCGGTTGGCGTCTGTGCCTTGATCACCCCATGGAACTGGCCAATGAACCAGGTGATGCTCAAGGTTGCGCCAGCGCTTGCGGTGGGCTGCACGGTGGTTCTGAAGCCCTCGGAGCTGTCGCCCCTCAGCGCTCTTCTGCTAGCGGAGATGATCGATACGGCGGGCTTCCCACCCGGTGTGTTCAATCTTGTCAACGGCGATGGCAACGGGGTTGGCGCTCATCTCACCGCGCACCCAGACGTGGACATGGTCAGCTTCACCGGTTCGACCCGAGCAGGTGTGGCCATCAGCAAATCTGCTGCCGACACGGTCAAACGCGTCAGCCTTGAATTAGGGGGCAAGGGTGCCAACATCATCTTCGCCGATGCGGATGAAAAGGCCGTGACGCGTGGCGTGCGCCACTGCTTCAACAACTCGGGCCAGTCCTGCAACGCACCGACCCGAATGCTGGTTGAACGCTCGATCTATGAACAGGCCATTGATGCCGCCCGTACAGTGGCAGAAAAAACGTCAGTCGGGCCGGCCGACATCGAAGGTCGCCATATCGGCCCGGTTGTATCTACAACTCAATTTAGTAAAATCCAACACTTAATCAGGGGCGGGATTGATGAAGGTGCTACCTTAATCGCGGGCGGCATTGGCCGTCCCGAAGGGTTTAACCACGGTCATTTTGTGCGCCCAACGATTTTTGCCGATGTGACACCAGATATGACCATCTGGAAGGAAGAAATCTTCGGCCCAGTCCTGTGTATCACCCCTTTCGACACTGAGGAAGAAGTGATCGCACTGGCCAACGATACGCCCTATGGTCTTACTAACTATGTCCAGACTAGGGACAAAACGCGTGCCCGCCGAGTAGCGCGACAGTTGCGTTCAGGTATGGTCGAAATGAACGGTAAGTTCGGTGGTGCCTGCTCACCTTTTGGTGGCATGAAGCAGTCAGGCAATGGTCGCGAAGGTGGTGTTTGGGGGCTTGAGGAATTCCTTGAGGTCAAAGCTGTTAGCAATTGGGAGTAAGGAAAAAGCATGGCTAAAGTTATTTACGAGAAAGATGGCCGCATCGGGCGGATCACCCTCAACCGCCCCGAAGTAATGAATGCCATCGATGATGATCTGCCCCGCGAACTAGCGGCAGCAGTGGCAGAGGCCGATACGGACGCAGGCGTGCATGTAATGGTCTTGTCTGGTGTGGGAAAAGCTTTTTGTTCGGGCTACGATCTGGCGCATTACGCCCAAGGCACTGGCCCCAACAAGGTGGTACAGGACATGCCTTGGGATCCGATGCAGGATTACCAATTTATGTGGGCCAACACGCAGGCCTTCATGTCACTCTTTCGAGCGATGAAGCCAGTTATATGTAAGGTTCACGGTTTCGCTGTAGCTGGAGGTTCAGACATTGCCCTGTGTGCCGACATCACCATCATGGCCGACACAGCGCATATTGGTTACATGCCCACCCGTGTATGGGGCTGCCCTACTACAGCCATGTGGGTTCATCGACTAGGGCCAGAACAAGCAAAACGCATGATGTTCACCGGTGATAAGGTAAATGGTACTGAGGCTGCGGCCATGGGCTTGGTGCTCAAATCCGTCCCAGATCAACAATTGGATGCAGAGGTAGAAAACCTAGCTCAGCGTATGGCTTCTGTGCCAATCAATCAACTGGCCATGCAAAAGATGGTCATCAATTCAGCTGTTGAAGAAAAAATCAATCAAACCCAACGCCTAGCCACCGTATTTGATGGCATTAGCCGACACTCCCCTGAAGGCATGCATTTCAAACAACGGGTGGAACAGGTCGGCTGGAAACAAGCTGTAGAGGAGCGAGACAAGGGCACCTTTGATTGGACGCACAATAAGCCATACTCAACATAGAGTCACTTGTGTTAGGGACTCTTAATGTTATCCGTTCTTGTATCAGATCTTTACCAGAGGGGTAGGCTGATAACGCCATTGCCTCTGGCGTTATCACTGCTGCGCAGCGCTTTGCGGCCCAAACGCGTTCGCGTTTGTCGAACCGTTAGGCTTCTCATTCATCAGAAACCTTAACGATAACGGTATTTTCACTCCAGTTAGTAGCCGCTACGTTTACCGGAATAAATTCAACTGAAACAATATTTGCTCTCATCTCGTTATATCTCAACTTTTGCCATTTAGATATGAGCAAACACAGCCTGCTCTACATCGGGTTTCGACCAAACTAAGCGGCGCGCGTCAGAGCGCCAGCCAGAGTGCCTTATTTGTTAGGTGTTTTTTCATACGCCCCCAATATTGACACAAGAGCCATCCCTACTCACATCTTCAACACAATCCAGAAAGAACCTAGCTACATCTGTTCGTGGTATAGGTTTAGCAAAATGTGCCGTATGCCCCGGTATTACATTGCACTGCCCTTTTGCTGCCTTATCCGTTAATGCATAAGGTCTGACAATAATAAATGGCACATCCGTTTCACTACGAACGTGTGCCTCTGCGTCTTCATAATCCTGGAACCCTGCTCGGCCACCAATAAGTGTTAACGATATTTTGATCAGCCAAGATGACCCTCCTACTCCAACACTAGAACACATCAAACACCGTGGCGGATTGGGCTGCTTTGCCGCAGCTTTCATTATATTTTCCGTGGCATTAGACATAATCTGCACATCCCGACTAGGATTACCAAGAACACTAACTATAACATCAGACCCAGAGACAACCGCAGTGACATCTTCAGCATTGGTAGCATCCACTTCAATAACTTCAATTCGATTATCACTATTGTGTTCAAAACTGCTACGTTTTCTAACTAATACGCGGAGTGAATAACCAGATTCGAGTGCCATTGTGACAAACTCACGCCCGACCTTACCAGTAGCGCCAAACACGCCTATGCATTTATTTTCAGTCATACAGAACCTTTTCTTTGATGTTTGATATTGAGATCAATATGCTTTTGCCAAAGGCTCAATTTCGACAAGACATGAATGTGCAATGGGGCCTTGGCCGAGCTTGCTCGCGTTGACATTTCAAAGTCGTTACTTGGCTGGATTAGGCGCCAGTATAGAGCTGGTATCGAAATTCACTAATATCAAATAATTGCCAGCAGAACGACGTAGCGGGTTAAACGTATCGAGAGCCTCTCTCCCATTAAGTAATGCGGCATACTTTATTTACTACTCAGCGCAGCGCTTGCAATGGGTGAACTGCAAAGCACAGTTTACCCATTGCACCAAAATTATATAATCACTGAGAGTTCAGAAAAGCCTTCAGTTCATTGTTGAACGCCTCTGGTTGGTCCCAAAACATCATGTGTTTGCCAAAGGCCACAACATTTGCGCTTGGTAGATTTTCCGCAGCGTGGTTACTGACAATGTCTTTCCACTCCTCACGCATTACCAACAGGAGCGGAAGTTGTCCCTCAAGACTATGCAACGTCTCTGAGTAATCTGCGTAAGATGCGGTTTCGTTTAGTATAGCCATGGTCGTGTCACTGGTTTGATTTGCAATGTTCGATATCCATTCAACGTTTTCGGCACTAGCGCCTTCCAACATCCATTCCGCGAACGCAGTGTTGAACCCTTTCCGATCTGTTAGCGGCGTCATGGTATACCATTGCCGATACCCGTCAGCGTCATTTTTGCTATACCAAACCCATTCCTTAGTATTATCCTCGCCCACTGTCTTTACTGTTCCATCCACAATCACGGCTCCATCAAGCTTGTCGGTTCCGAATTGCGAGATATAGGCGAATTGGTCTAACGTGCCATAAGACCAACCGACAAGCGTGATGTTGTTGAGGTTCAGCGCTTCGATGAATGCGTGCAGGTCTGCGCCCCGTTGATCATAAAAATGCCCGCCTTCAGTTTTTGAGGACTGCCCCTGACCGCGTGGGTCGTATGAAATGGCTCGGTATTCATCAGAACCCTCGAATTCCTCAAATTGTTTTTCAAATACAGCGGACGACATGCCCCAACCCGGAACGAACAGAATGGTTTTGTCGCCGGAGCCCGCCACTTCGTAATATAAGGTCAAATCATCGCTTACCTGAACGTTTTCTGCTATGGTCGTCCCTGCGCTGAAAAAGCTAATCATTGCAACCGTCCACAACGCAGCCGTACCCCTCCAAAGTTTATGATTGCTCATTGAGTCTTTTGCGAAATTCAATAACATGGTTTTTCTCCTATACTTGGTTAATACGACACTATTCCTGCTTCAGGTCGGAGCGCCGAGCCGATTCAAATCTCGTAACAAATAGTCTGATCCTGCAGGCACAATTTCGACTAGGCACGAATGCGCAATGGGGCCTTGGCCCAGCTCGGATGTGCCTTTGTCTAGACAGAGTACGTTGGGGTTACCTTGTTGGCACAAGTCACCGTCGTCTTGGATATTCAACCATGCGCCAGTGCTGATCTGGGTCACACCTTGTAGGATGTCTTCTGACAGAACGGCCGCACAGAGGCAGGCGCCACGGCTGTTGAATACTTTGATGATATCATGCTGTCTGATCCCTCGCGCTGCGGCATCTGTAGGATGTATCAGGGCAGGTTCATATCCGTCGATGCGGCCTGCCTGAGAAAGTCGTCCATGATCAAGCTGGCTGTGAAGCTTATTTTTGGGCTGGTTGGAGATCAGGTGCAGCTGGCTGTCTTTGGCACTTCCCAACCATTCCACCGGGTCCATCCAGATTGGGTGGCCGGGACAGTCGTGATACCCAAAGCTTGCAATACGTTCCGAGAATATCTCGATTTTGCCACTCGGTGTGCGAAGCATGTGCACCTCTGGATCAGCTCTGAAATCTTCAAGCATGATGTGTGGTGCTTCCGGCACAGGCAGCTTGTGCCAACCTTTGGCGCGCAATTCTTCAAACGGCGGCAAGTCCACCTTGGTCTGCGCAGCAGATTGGAGCGAGGCGTCGTAAAGCCACCTGATCCACTCCCCGGCATCGCGACCTTCGGTGTATTTTTCTTCGATATCAAGATGTCGGGCTAAACCGCGAAAAATGTCGTAGTCGTCTCGCGCCAGTCCTACAGGCGCCACAGTTTGATCCATCATCACCAGATAGGGATCGCGTGGCGACAGGTTAATGTCATCACGCTCCAGTGGTGTGGTGCAGGGCAGGACAATATCGGCGTGCTGTGCGAGGGCGTTCCAACACCAATCGTTGACGATCACCGTCTCGGGCTTGGCCCAAGCACGGCGCAGGCGGTTCAGATCCTGATGGTGATGGAACGGGTTGCCTCCTGCCCACCAGACCAACCGCGTGTCAGGAAAGGTGTGAGTTTTGCCATTGTAGTCGAATGATCCGCCCGGATTTTCCAGCAAATCGGTGATGCGGGCCACGGGAATGAAGGTTTTGACCTTGTTGCGACCCTGCGGTAGCGCCTGAAACCGGGGGGACGCGCGTTCCAACCCAACGGTGTTTGTTGCGCCATAGCCAAAGCCAATACCGCCCCCGGGCAGGCCGATCTGCCCCAACATCGCAGCCAGAACCGTGCCCAGCCAGAATGGTTGTTCGCCATGATCTTGCCGGGTCAGGGACCACGCAACCGAAATCATCGTGCGCCCCTTTGCCATGCGGCGCGCCAGGGTGCGGATCGTATCGGCAGGCAAGTCGCAGATGTCAGCAGCCCAATCTGCGGTTTTGGCAACGCCATCACTCTCGCCTGTCAAGTATGCTACGAATTGGTCAAAACCAACCGTGTAACGGTCGAGAAATGCGCGGTCAGCCAAATCTTCGCTCAACAGCACATGCGCCAGACCGATCATCAGCGCAGCATCTGTTGATGGGCGGGGCGCCAGCCAATCCGCCTCAAGGCCCTCTGGCACATCCGACCTGAGCGGCGAAATATTGATGAAATCTACGCCAGCGGCTTTAGCCTCCAGCAAGGCGGGACCAGTCCGGTGCGCGCCCACCCCGCCTTGTCCGATGGCCGCGTTTTTGAGCGGTAGCCCGCCAAAGGCCACCATCAGATCGCAATCACTGATGATCGACTGCCAACTGGTCGCGCTATAGATAAACTCAGCCCCGCCCAACACATGTGGCAGGATCACTTCGCCAGCGGCCAAGCTGTAGGTGTTAACTGATTTAGTGAAGCCACCCAGCAGATTCAGAAACCGCTTCAGATGACCTTGCGCATGGTGGAACCGCCCCGCACTGGCCCAGCCATATGATCCCGCAAAGATGCTCTCATTTCCGTGGTCGTCGATCACCCGTCGCAGTTCCTTGGCCACCAGACGTTCGGCCTCGTCCCAGCTGATCTCGACAAAATCTTCCTTACCGCGCAGATGGCCACCCATGCCCGGACCACCCTCCAGCCAGCTTTTGCGCACCATCGGGGCGGTGATCCGGTCAGGCCCGTTCAGCACACCAACATAACCCTGCCCGATGGGGGATGGATCAGGATCTTGCTCAAACGGATGCAGGGCCACAACCTCACCATTCCGGACCTCAACCCGGTAGGTACCCCAATGGAAGCTGGTCAGCGGATATGTATCACGATTTATCAAAACATGCCCCTTTTCAAAAAACTTCAAAAAGCGCAGCTGCGCCCATGCCTCCGCCAACACACATGGACGTAACCACGTATTTTACGCCACGGCGCTTACCCTCAAGTAGAGCATGCCCGACTTGCCTCGCGCCCGTCATGCCATAGGGGTGGCCAATCGAGATGGCACCACCGTTCACGTTGTAGATTTCGGGATCGATACCAAGATGGTCGCGGCAATACAGAACCTGGCAGGCGAAGGCTTCGTTAAGTTCCCAAAGGCCAATATCTTCAATACGAAGACCTGCAGTCTTCAGTAGCTTTGGAATGGCATAGATCGGGCCGACACCCATCTCTTCCGGTGCGTTTCCTGCCACTGCCATACCGCGATAGATACCTAGCGGTGTGAGGCCCTGCTGCTCAGCCAATTTGCGTTCCATGAGCACGCAAGCAGAAGCACCATCGGAGAGCTGGCTTGCGTTTCCGGCAGTGATCAGGCCTCCTTCGACAACCGGGTTAAGCTGGCCAAGTGTTGCAGTCGTCGTACCTGGACGATTGCCTTCGTCTTTTGATAAGGTGACCTCTTCCAGAATTTCCTCTCCGGTTTCGCGGTTCTTGACCCGCTTTATCGCAGTGATCGGGACGATCTCGTCATCAAAGGCGCCAGCGGCCTGAGCCCGTGCCGTCCGACCTTGGGAAAGTGCAGCGTATTCATCCTGGGCGTCACGACTGATCCCATATATCTGTGCCACATTTTCCGCCGTCATCAGCATCGGCATATAGGCATGCTCAGCTTGGGCGATGACGTTTAGATCTTTCTCGTCGCCCGCCCATTTCAGATAGGTATTCTGCACCGCGGAAATATTTTCCTGCCCGCCAGCAACAGCGACGTTCTGACCGTCCACGATGATCTGTTTTGCGGCCGTCGTAATAGCCATCAATCCTGATGAACATTGCCTGTCGATCGTCTGTCCTCCCACCGTATTAGGAAGGCCAGCCGCCAGCGCAGATAACCGCGCAACATTCATGCCTCCTGTTCCAGCAGTGAGGACCGATCCGATGACAACATCTTCGATCGTACCGGGGTCCAAACCTGCACGTTCAACCGCGCACTGTATGGCGTGACCCATCATGGTTGGTGATTTGATGTTGTTCAGCGCACCTTTGAAGGCAACCCCAATTGGGGTTCGTGCGGTTGAGACGATAACGGCTTCTCTCATGTTCTCACCCTTACTAAAGCATCAACTGCAGTGCAGGTCCCAGCAGCATCCAAGATGATCGGATTAACATCTAACTCGACCAGCTGTTCACGATTATCCAACGCAAAGGTGGCAATGGCCTTTACCGCTGAAACCAGCGCGGATTGTGCCGCCTCATCCAGCCGCATCTTCTGCGTAATAGCCAAGCCACTTACCGCCTTTTTAATCTGCTGTACACTCGCTGGCAGCAATAACAGCGCATAATCCCGCAATTCTTCAACCGCTGTACCGCCACGCCCAATAATCAGTGCATGTCCCAGGCCCAGTTCCTGTTTTACCCCAACAATGAACTCTGCACGGGGTTGTGCAACCATACATTCGGCCAGAAAACTATCAGTGGCCAACGATGAATCATAGGCGCTAACATTAGCCTGGATAGTGTTAATGGCTTGTTCTACACCTTCGCTGCTTTGGATATTTAGCCGGACGGCTCCTGCATGGTTCTTGTGAGCTAGATTGGCATTGAGTAACTTGACCGCCAGCGGATAGCCGAGCGTGTCTGATTTGGCGAGGATCATTTCTGAGCTGCCATGCACACCTGATGGAATGTTAAGGCCATAAGGTTTAAGGAGGGTTTTACCTGCGGCTTCATCTAGAAATTCGGTATTTTGTGGCAAAATAGTGAGTGCATCAAACATCTCCCGACCCGCAATATCCGCCAACACATCAGCCCGCAAACGCGCATACCCACCCGCCACAGCCACTACCGCCAATGCATCATCCAGACCCTGTAAACAAACCACACCCGCCGCAGTGATTCGTTCACGCAAAGCCACCGGTAAACCATCCGGCAGCACACTGGCAATCAGCACAGTTTTATCAGACCGTTGATTCAACCGGATTAAGCCTTCCAGCGTCGGCCACCAAACATCGGCTACCTCTGCCTGTACCGGCCAATCCACAAAATACAGCAGCACATCAGCCCGCTCATCCAACAGGATTTCCATGCCAAAATCCGAGGTATCTGGTGTGCTCATACTCGCCCACTGCAAATTCCAATCCAATGGATTTAACAGCGAGACCAAATCCGGTACACGTTCCCGCAAAGCGGTGCGTTGCGCATGCGATAGCACAGGAAATTCAAGTCCCAGCGCCCGACCCTTCTCACCAATCATCGCCGCATAACCTCCGGAATTGGCCGCTGCCACTACCCGCTTTCCAGCTGGTGGCTTGTCAGACCCCAACAGCTTCAGAGTTTCAACCAACTGCTTCGGTGAACTGACCTCAATCATACCCAAGCGTTGAAACAAGGCAGTCCACAGTTCATTGCTCACTGCCAGCGTACCGCTATGGCTATAGGTCAGTTCAGCGCTGGCTATTGTGCCACCTGCTTTGAGTACCACCAATGGAATGCCACGCTCGACTGCCTGCAATGCCGCTTCACTCAGCGCCGCCACATCCACCAGACCTTCCAGATACAAACCAATCGCCCGAACTCTTGTGTCGCGCAGCATGGCATCAATGTAATCCGCCGCGTCTAACACCGCCTGATTACCCATACTGATCGCATAACCCAGTGGGAAGGCTTGCTCAACATTGGTAATAGAATAGGCGATGTAACCAGACTGGCTGATCAACGCAACACCCTGTTCCGTGACAGACTGAAATACATTATCGCCACCCCAGACTGCCGCACCGTCAAACTGATTCATCACACCCAGACAATTTGGCCCAACCAGTGCCAAATCACCCGCCGCTGTCACTAGGCGTTCCTGCAAGGCCGCACCACCCGCGCCACTTTCCGAATACTCACCGACAATCGACACCGCGCCACCCGCACCCAATGCCGCCAGTTCGGCCACCACATCAATAGTGCGTTCCCGCGATACCGCAATCAGCGTGGCATCCGGTGCTTCTGGCAGTTCTGCCAGTGACGTAACACAAGGCACATCGTCCAGCGTTTCATACTTCGGATGCACCGCCCAAATCTCGCCCTGAAAACCCGCTTTACGGGTAGCCACGATACAAGGCTCCACCGCACGACCACCGACAAAGGCGATGTGGCGCGGCTTCAACAGGCGTTGCAGATTTTCCCGCCTCCGGGCGCGTTGTGAATTATTCATCCCTCAAACTCCATGCTTTCCAATCCTCGCGGGATACGTTTACCAGCATCAAAAAAGGGTAATGCATGCAAACTCAACTCATGCTCGTTTCCGGCACGATCACAAACGCTGTAATTCCCACCCGACATACTTTCAGGGGTGTCAAATAGCACATAGCCCACGCCTGTTTTCAGCGTCGGTGAATGTTCAAATGCTTTGACTTGCCCAACCGGGTGGCCGTTTTGTAAAACCAACGAATGCCATTTCACATCATGGGCCGAGGTAGTAAACCCACTAACCCTTGGGCGCTGGTCCGCCTGTTGCAGGGCTTCCCGCCCGACAAACTCATGTTCAAAATCAACAAACATCCCAAGCCCCAGATCGAACGGCGTCGTATCCCAGCCCATGTCAGTGCCGTAATTCAAAATACCTGCCTCAATCCGGCGTGGGTTCAGCGCATAGGTAGATAACACCTCCATGTCATGTGGTTCGCCTGCCGCCATGAGGTGCGCCCATAACGCCATTCCATCCACATCGGGAGCCATGTTATAAACCTCAAACCCTAGCTCAGCCGTCCAGCCAGTGCGACTGATCAAAACCGGTTGTCCACCCATGGTGACCTGTGCCGCGTGGTAATACTTAAACCCCTCAAGCGACCAGTCAGGGCAGTCGATATCCACACAATCACGCAATATATCCAGAGCGGTTGGTCCTTGTATCTGAATGGCCCATGCTTGTGGGTCAAGAATCTTCACGTCATAATCCATTGACAACGCCTGCATCCAGGTAAATACATCCCGATCTGCATGCACATACCAGAACCAATCCTCCGCCAGCCGGAATACCACGCCGTCGCACGCCAAACCACCGCCATGATGACAAAGCAGGCCATAGCGTCCACGATTCACCGGCATGGTGCTTACCGGGCGGGTGAACATATAATCAAGGAAACGTGCTGCATCCGGGCCACGGATTTCCAGCGGCTTTTCAGGCACGTCAAAGATTCCTGCTTTAGTACGTAATACGCGGTATTCATCCGTAATAGAGCGCTCGAAAGTGACCGGCGTAAGGCGGCCTTCGTGGTCACCGTAAGCAGTAGTGAGTTCGCGGGTGGCTTTGAACCACGGCGAGCGGGTGCAACTAGAGATAATGGGAAGGGTCATGCCTGTCATGGGTTGTTTCCTTTGATTTGTTTGAAAAAGAGGGTTTGTTTAATCTTGGGCCCGCCGAATAATCTGATCCACATCACACCCTGCCGGCAATGCGCCAAACGCTCCGTGATAACCATCAAAACGCGACGCACAAAACGCATCAGCCACACACTCCGGAGCATGCCTAACCAACAATGACCCCTGCAAAGTTAATGCCAGCTGTTCCGTGAGATTCCGCGCCCGATATTCCAGATCATCGGGTTTAGCCAATTCATCTTTCAGTTTCATAACCGCCCGATCCAACGCCGCATTGCCGCCCTTAGCCAATTCCAGCTCTGCCAGCAGAGCCGGTATCGCCAACTTTTCCCGCTGCATTGCTCGCAAAACATCAAGGCACATCACATTTCCGGAACCTTCCCAGATACTATTCAGTGGCGCTTCGCGGTACAGACGCGGCATGATGGATTCCTCGATATAGCCGGGACCGCCATGACATTCCAGCGCTTCAACCACCAGTGGCGGGGTACGTTTACACACCCAGTATTTAGCGATGGCGGTGCCAATACGGGCTAGTGCGGCTTCGTTTTCATCGTGTGCGGCGTTATCCATGGCCCGCGCAATCCGCAGCGACAAGTTCAACGCAGCTTCAGTCTCCAGCGCCAGATCGGCCAACACATTCTGCATCAGTGGCTGGTCGATGAGTGCTTTGCCAAAGGCATGGCGGTGTTGCGTGTGGTGGAGCGCCTGTACCAGCGCCTGACGCATCGTGCCCGCGGAGGCATTGGCGCAGTAGATACGGTTGTGTTGCACCATGTCTATAATGGTGCGGATACCACGCCCTTCCTCACCAATCATCACACCATAAGCATTTTCCAGCTCCATTTCGGTGGAAGCGTTGGAACGATTACCGAGCTTGTCTTTAATACGTTGCAGGTTAAGGCCATTGCGCTCACCATCAGGTGTCCAGCGCGGCACAAGAAAACAGGATAAGCCACCAGCGCTATAAGCCAAGGTCAGAAAAGCATCACACATCGGCGCAGAGCAGAAAAATTTGTGGCCACTGAGATGGTATTCCCGGCCAATACCCGTTGCGGTTGAAGAAACCGGGACGGCTTGTGTGGAGTTAGTTCGCACATCCGACCCGCCCTGTTTCTCTGTCATAAACATGCCGATTAATGCGTTGGTCTTTTGTTCCCCCGGAATATCACGCGGGTCATATTGTTTTGATAACAGGCGTGGAATCCATGTATTGGCGATGGCTGGTGTAGTGCGTAACGGCGGAATAGCAGAATAGGACATCGCCATCGGGCAAAGCACGCCGCCCTCGACCTGATGAAAAAGGTAAGTCAACGCGCCATGCGCGACATGCGCACCTGGCCCCGGATGGTTCCAGGCGTAATTCGGCACTTCATTTTCCACCGCCAACCGCATTAAATCGTCATAAGCCGGATGAAACTTAGTCTGGTTGATGCGCATTCCGTAGCGGTCGAAGGCGTGTAGTTCCGGTGGATAGCGGTTAGCCTGATTGGCTTTATCAAAGGTTTCATCAGTACCCGCTAACTTACCAAATTCGGCCAAATGATCCACCGCCTCTGTAGCCCCTTCACGCTTGATGGCTTCCTGCAATACGGTATCGCTTTGCCATAAATCCTGACTACCCAGATGCGGTGGGGCATTACTTACTTCATGCGTTGAGAGCTTGAAAATGGGGCGGCGTGGGATCATCTCAGATTACCTTTGGCTATTGAACATTATTTATTATCAGCTTATAATTATCAATTCGGAATGATAAAAACAGTCACTTGCTTAACATATTCGGACAATCTATTTCAGCACATTTATGAGCACCAAAAACTTCACCATCGCGAATTTCTACCTACGTAAGCATTATGAAAATGGTGTACGTATTGATGTTGATCCTACCCTGATTGCGGGAAGCGGCGGATGATGAATTTCTGGGTATGATTCTGCGTCCGGTACGTTACGGTAGCTTTGCCTGGCTGGCTGAACAGTTGGTGCGCTGCGGCACCTTAGGTGAAGTCTATGAGTCGATGCTGCGCTTTTATAATCTGGTGGCAAAGGGCATTCATTTTGAAATAAGGCGCGAGGGTGAGCAGGTAAAATTCATGCTGCACAATGCACCGGAACTGGGTGGACGAATTAACCTGTTAATCGACTTCCTGCTGTTAGCGACAAGTCGTTTCAGTCTGACCATGGCATTTGGACGGCGCTCATCTTCTTGTAGTAAGACCTTTGTTTCTACGTCAAATTGACTTTCCGTGCACGCCTACTCAATTGTATGGGCAACGTTATTGTAAAGTGTTAAATTATCTGAATCTGGGGCCGAAGGAAGCTGTGGACATATATGCGCTTTAACTAGCTTTTTTTCTGCATTTAAAAGAGTACAGGAATAAGCTCTGTCAGCAGCAACTGAAAATGGTCATATATGCTCAGAGATATCTTACGCTTTATAAAGAAAAGTATTGTATAGCACTAAAAAATGGGGCCTAAGCAATATGCTCAGGCCCCATTATATTTAGCCAAAGAGCGGGACTCTACTGCCACAGGGTTGCCGTCACGCCCTTGTTAGTCACTACGCCAACAATGTCACCACTGGTGTCCGTAACAGCCAGCGGTGAGTGCGACTCAAGCATGATAGGCAGCAAGTCATTTACTACCTGATCAACATCAACCTTGGGCAGACTTTCCACTGCTACATCACCTACATAGCCAGAGGCCTGCTCCATAATGGTCTGAGCTCGAATAACCTTACTCTTGTTGATATCCTTCACAAAATCCGCCACGTAGTCATCCGCTGGATTGAGGATAATTTCCTCGGCAGTACCATTTTGCACCAGTTCACCATGATTAAGGATGGCGATCTGGTCACCCAGACGCAAAGCTTCATCCAGGTCATGGGTAATAAACAGGATCGTCTTGTGTAGAGTCTTCTGCAGTTCGATCAATTGCCCTTGCATGCCGCTACGGATCAAAGGATCAAGGGCACTAAAGGCTTCATCCATCAACAGGATATCCGGGTTGGTAGTGAGCGCTCGGGCCAGACCGACCCGTTGCTGCATACCACCAGATAGCTGCGTGGGATATTGTTCTTCAAAACCCTTCAGGCCAACTATTTCGATATTTTCAATAGCTTTGGCCGTGCGCTCAGGCAAACTTACCCCCTGTACTTCCAGACCAAAAGCCACATTCTGTACCACAGTCTTGTGAGGAAACAAGCCAAAGCGCTGGAAAACCATGCTCATTTTATGACGCCGAAACGCCATCAACTGATCTTCATCCAAGCCCATCACATTGGTACCATCAACCAGAATTTCACCTGCTGTGGGGTCAATAAGCCGGTTAACATGGCGAATCAAAGTCGATTTGCCCGAACCAGACAGCCCCATAACCACAGAGGTTTTACCCTCCTCCATAGCAATAGATACATTGTTAAGACCTACAGTATGACCAGTGCGGTCCAGTACTTCTTCCTTGCCCATACCGCCACGCACAAGTTCCAGAACCTGATTCGGTTGCGAGCCAAATATTTTGTAAACGTTATTAAGTTCAATAATAGCCATGATGTTCCTCTCTATTTGCCCTAATCTGTCTTTGTAACCTAATGGGTACGTTCCTGGATGCGATCGCCATAGGCTTGAGTAATACGGTCCAGCACAATGGCCAGCAGCACGATAGCAATACCCGCCTCAAGAGCGCGGCCCACGTTAAGTTGCTGCAAACCCAATAGAACCTCATCTCCCAGTCCACGCGTACCAATCATGGACGCAATAACCACCATAGCCAGGGCCATCATGGTGCACTGGTTGATGCCTTGCATTATATTAGGCATGGCCAGTGGAATCTGGATGGCCCAGAGTTTTTGTTTGGAACTGGCACCAAAGGAATCAGCGGCTTCAATGATTTCTTCGTCAACTAGCCGAATACCTAAATCTGTCAGACGAATCAGTGGTGGCATAGCATAAATTACTGTAGCAATAATGGCTGGTACCGCACCCAAACCAAACAGCATAATCCCCGGAATAAGGTAACAAAAACTGGGAATGGTCTGCATCAAATCCAGCACTGGCAAGATAGCATTGCGAACCCGAGCACTGCGTGACATCCAAATAGCTGTTGGAATACCCACCAACAGGCAGATAAAAATAGCGATCAACATAATGGAAGTGGTTTCCAGTGCCTTATCCCAGAATTTAGGACTGAGAAAGCCGATAAAAAACATGCATAGGGTGACCAGCAAAGTAGTACCACGTTTTTTACCACTGACAAACCAGGTCAGCAGGCAAACACCAAGAATAACCAGAGGCCAGGGTACATAGGTCAATATATCCTTGATGCTTATCACCAGAGACAGGATAAAGTCATTGACCATGTCAAAATAAATACCGTAATTAATTACCAGCCAATCGAGACCGGAATTCGCCCATGGTTGCAGAGGCATATCCAGCCACTTGGGCCAGTTGTTAAGCCACTTGTCGATAGAAGTAGTAGCAATATATTCCCAGAAGTCTTTGCTTTTGGGGGCAAATTTGGAATTGGCATAGCTGGCCCAGAACAATAGTACCATCAGGACCAGACCCAGAACGCTATATAAAGATCTACGCAGGGTTGCGTTCTTCTCAGGTTCGTTATTAAGCATACGATAAACCCGTAATCTACACACTAACCCACTCTAATTGGCAGCCAGTGCATTGGTAAATAAAGAAAGACCACGGCTCAAGACTGCAGCCGTGGTCTCGTGACAGATTACCCTTTACAGAGAATCTTTAACTTTTTGTGCTACGTCAGCTGGCACCCAGCTTTCCCAGTCAGAAGAGGTGGTAAGGAAATGACGGGCAGTCAGTTCCGCTTCGCCATCAGCCTGATCAGGATCCAGATAATGTACCAACAGCTTGCTCAGATCAGCAGAGGAAATGGTGTAGTGACTCATAAAGTCAGCCACCGCAGGCTCTTCACGCTCAAGACGGGTATTGATACCCACTGGCAGCTCCATATCGCGATAGGCAGTAGCATCAACCTTAACCAGTTGTTCAACGCCATTAGCCTTGATATCATTTACTACTACCATCATGGCATCCCAGGTACCCTGTTCATATGCTGGCTCTTCCAGCTTGACCAGATCAACCATACCCATCAGAGCAGTTGGTTCCCAGTAGTAGGTAAAAATAGGCTGCTGCTTCTGGAATGCACCCTTGATAGCTGCATCCAAAGCACCTGAACTACCTGGATCATAGTTGGTATAGAACTGATCCAGACCATAGGAATGATGCTTCACTAGGTTAATGGTGTAGCAGCTCCAACCGGAAATACAGCTGGTCATACGACCTTTACTGTCATTTTCTGGATCTTGGAACAACATGGCAATTTCAGGCTTAAGCATATCGTCAACAGAGGTAATGCCATGCTTTCGAGCTGTGGGCCCATCTACATAGAAACCCTGACCAGAGTCAGGAGTGTTAACGCCGATACGCTTAACCACACCCTTGTCTTCATACGGCTTAAACTGGTCCACAATATTGTCGTACCAGACTTCCATTACTACATCCAGATCACCGTTGTACAGACCGGTCATAATAGGTAGAGTTGAACCGGTGGTCACTTCAACATTACAGTCATAACCATTTTCCAGAATGTAGCCGGCAATGGCTGAATGTAACTTGGCACTGTTCCAGTCAAAGTCACCCATTTGAACAGTGCCACAATCGGCGTGAGCAGTGCTTGCCAATGAGGCAGCCGCAGTGATTACAGCAGCAGACATAAGCTTTTTGATCTTCATAATTTCTCCCAACTTTATTGTTATATCAGGATCATTCCTGAGTCATTTAACCGGCGCAATATCACACCGCCGGTCCATCCCGGTCATGTCATCAGCCGTTCCATATTGGCTCTGACATTGACGCTGCTGCCAATCTGGAATAATCCAGAGGTCAGCCCGAGATAAGGTCACAGACAGCCAACCTGACTAGGCGACCGCCTTTTGCCCTTGCCACTAACATAGATGGAGGGCACTAAGATTGTGCTTGGTTAGCTTGGTAAGACCGAGGTATACAACACCTTCATAATCTTACTTAATCCTTTATACTTATCCTTGACCCAACCCTAACCGAAAGCTTACCAAATTCGGCCAAATGACCCACCGCCTCTGTAGCCCCTTCACGCTTGATGGCTTCTGCAATACGGTATCGTTTTGCCATAAGTCCTGACTACCCAGATGCGGTGGGGCATTACTTACTTCATGCGTTGAGAGCTTGAAAATGGGGCGGCGTGGGATCATCTCAGATTACCTTTGGCTATTGAACATTATTTATTATCAGCTTATAGTTATCAATTCGGAATGATAAAAACAGTCATTTGCTTAACATATTCGGACAATCTATTTCAGCACATTTATGAGCACCAAAAACTTCACCATCGCGAATTTTTACCTGCGTAAGCATTATGAAAATGGTGTACGTATTGGTGTTGATCCTACCTTGATGCGGGAAGCGGCGGGGGTCAGTCCTGAGTTACTGGCCCAGCCCTTAGCGCGTTTATCGCCGGAACAGTTAGCGCGTTTGTTTCATGTGATCTGGGAACAGGCAGATGATGAATTTCTGGGTATGATTCTGCGTCCGGTACGTTACGGTAGCTTTGCCTGGCTGGCTGAACAGTTGGTGCGCTGTGGCACCTTAGGTGAAGTCTATGAGGCGATGCTGCGCTTTTATAATCTGGTGGCAGAGGGCATTCATTTTGAAATAAGGCGCGAGGGTGAGCAGGTAAAATTCATTCTGCACAATGCACCGGAACTGGATGGTAGAATTAACCTGTTAATCGACTTCCTGCTGTTAATTTGGCATCGCTTCCCCGGCTGGTTAATTGGGCGTACGATTCCCCTACATCATGTTGAACTAGCCTTTGCAGAACCGTGGCACAGTGCGGAATATCGCTTTGTGTTTCCTGCTACCTGCTGCTTTGAACAGAGGCATTCTGCGCTGGTATTTGATGCGCACTGGCTGAAGACACCGTTAGTGCGGACGCGGGAAAATCTGACTGAATACTTACAACGTATTCCACTGCAATGGTTTCAGAAGCAGCATTATCCACGACTGTTGAGTTACCGAGTGACACAATTACTGGCGGATGCAGGTTGGGATGTTGGGAGTGATATGGATACGGTGGCGGGCAAACTGAATATGACCGCGCGTACCCTACGGCGTAAACTGGCGGATGAAGGCGTGAGTTTCCAGCAGCTAAAAGATGGGCTACGCCGGGATCAATCGATTAATCTACTGGGGGATAATGGGCTGACTATTGCGGCGGTGGGGCAGCAGATTGGTTTTGAAGAACCAGCGGCGTTTTCGCGAGCGTTCAGAAAGTGGACGGGGATAACTCCGTTGGTTTATCGGCGGGGGTTGGGGTGATATTACACCCGCACAGCTTATCGAGATTGAGCGTGCAGCAAGAAACGCCCTGCAAAATATCTTCGGTGCGAGAGGCCCCACTACTATGTGGTCATGCGTAATAGCTCGCCTACCTAAACTCACTATTAAAGGCTTCAAAAAGGCATTTGTACCTTGTAATGTTCGAGCCACCAACGACTATAAGGACAGAGTTCACTTAGCGTACCTGCGTAATATTTATAGTCAGCCCCCTGTAGTGCAGTACTTTCAAGCCAAGGGTGTAAAGGTCGATCAAGAACGCTACGCGCTATCTGAACTCTTACAATGGATCTTTAGGTCAGCGATAAGAGAGCAGGAAAACGTTAGCCTCTACCTACCGTCTAAACGCATGCGGCAGTTACTGTATGGGTGGTCTGGAGGCTTATGTAAGGTCTAACGAGCAGTCCCGCTAAAGCAACTCTGACCCAACCCCATCACCAATAAAACAGTGGCAGCCATACCAAACGCCTTCAAAAAACCGGTGTGATTTACACGGACATATCCACTTGGAATGATCACGTTTATCCCCCCCTTACCGGGGGCACAGGCTACATAGTGTTGAAACGGAAGGCTATCCCTAGGTTCCATGCGTGGACCTAGGGGCCACTGTTACGAGGTCCTAGGCTATGGTCAGGTGGTTTGAGTGGCTAACGAACAGGCTATAGGGCATCGGTTGCTCACGCTCAGACACCATAACAATACTGCTATCACTGGCTTGAGTATTAACAAATGGATGGAAACGGGCGACCGCTTGTGGGTCTGCCAGGGTAGTGCGCCATTCGCACTGATAGGCATCAACCAAAGCCTGCATCTGAGCTTCCAGTTGCGTAGCCAAACCCAGCTTATCCTCGATCACTACCTGACGTACATAATCCAGACCTCCTGCCAAATTCTCCAGCCAGGTTGATGTACGCTGCAAGCGATCAGCGGTTTTGATATAGAACATCAATAAGCGATCGATATAGCTTATCAAGGTTGCTTGATCCAGATCGGTAGCCAACAAGTCCGCATGGCGTGGACGCATGCCGCCATTACCGCAAACATATAAATTCCAGCCTTTGTCCGTGGCAATAACACCAATATCCTTGCTTTGCGCCTCGGCACACTCGCGGGTACAGCCTGACACGGCAAATTTGAGTTTGTGAGGAGAACGCACGCCCTTATAACGATTTTCCAGATCAAGCGCCAAACCAACACTATTGCCAACACCATAGCGACACCAGGTACTGCCAACACAGGATTTCACCGTCCGCACCGACTTGCCATAAGCATGACCCGTTTCAAAACCGGCATCAAGCAGTCGTTGCCAGATAGCCGGCAGTTGTTCTTGACGCGCACCGAACAAGTCTACGCGCTGGCCGCCGGTAATTTTACTGTATAGCCCAAATTCCTGAGCCACTTCGCCCAGCACAATTAACTGCTGAGGTTTGATTTCACCAGCTGGCACACGTGGCACTACGGAATAACTGCCATCTTTTTGAATATTGGCCAGATAGCGGTCGTTGCTATCCTACTGCGCCACATGGTCGTTAGCCAAGACATAGTCATTCCAGCAGGAGGCCAGAATAGAGGCCAGAGTCGGCTTACATATCTCACAGCCCAGTCCCTGACCATGCTGCTGCAAGACCTCGGCAAAAGACTTTAGCCCTTCTACTCGTACTAGATCGTAGAGTTCCTGACGGGTATAGGCAAAATGCTCACACAGGTCACTGCTTACCTCCATTCCCAAATCTTGCAAGCTGCTTTGCACAACATTATTCAGGGCCTGTACACAACCACCACAACCGGTTGCGGCGCGGGTCTGTTGCTTAACATCGGCAACACTACAGCAGCCTCCTTGCACGGCACTCACCACATCACCTTTAGTAACATTATGACAAGAGCAGATAATGGCACTATCAGGCAGCACCATCTGTCCAACACCCGGGTCGGCATTATCATCTGCAGACCACAGCAACATTTCGGGATGTTCTGGCAAGCTCATACGATTTAAATAGATTTGCAACAAATCACTGTATTGTTTGGCATCACCGACCAAAATGGCACCTAGCAGATACTCACCTTTAGCGTCCACCACCAGTTTATGATAATGACCATGGTATTCGTCAAACAAACGGTAGCTTTTGGCACCTTCAGTGCGCCCCTGAGCATCACCAATACTGGCCACATCCACGCCCAGCAATTTTAGTTTAGTGCTCATATCAGCACCGCTAAAGATAGCCTCTTGGGACAGTAACTGAGCGGCTACCACCTTGGCCATCTGATAACCTGGCGCTACCAGCCCAAATATACGTTGCCGCCATAGAGCACACTCACCAATAGCATAGACATTGGCCGCCGAAGTTTGGCACTGGTCATTAATAACAATGCCGCCGCGCTCGCCTACTTCCAATTCAGCCTGTCGGGCCAACTGATCACGTGGCCGGATACCAGCGGAAAAGACCACCAGATCGGTTTCCAGCACTTCGCCATCGGCAAATTGCAGCTGCACACCACCCTCTGGCAGTGGAACAATAGCCTGAGTGTTCTTTTGCGTATGCACTTTAACACCCAAAGCACGAATCTTGGCACCCAGTAACTCACCACCTTCGGCATCCAATTGCTGAATCATCAAGCGGTCAGCAAATTCCACCACATGGGTATCCAGACCCAGATCCACCAGAGCTTTGGCGGCTTCCAGACCCAATAAACCACCCCCAATTACGACACCAGAACGGGCAGATGCGGCAGCAGTTTTAATCCCATCCAGATCGGGGATGGTGCGGTATACGTGACATGCAGACCCATCATGGCCAGGCACCGGAGGCACAAACGGGTAAGAGCCTGTGGCCAGCACCAGTTGATCATATTTATATTGACTGCCATCGCTGGCAGTGATTATTTGCCGGCTGGTATCCAGAGTCTCGATCACCACTCCGGCTTTAACCTCTATGCCCCAAGCCTGATACTGGGCCATGCTGCCCAGACTCAGATCCTCAGCACTGCCGTGTTGCATATACTTGGTCAACTGCACACGATCGTAGGCCAATAAGGGCTCTTCGCTAAATACGGTGATGGCAAATTGTGCCAACACACCCTGATCTGCCAAGTTTTGTAACAGGTGGTGCCCCACCATACCGTTACCAACCACGGCCAGACGCATTAATGACATTGTGATACTCCCGATAACCAAAGCCTGTGGGCTTACCCTATGTTCCCTAGATTCATCACATTGTAAAACGCGTTTTCGTATTCTATTCGCTGTGATCTACTCATAGAAAAACAGTAGTATGGTTAGAATAATGGTTCAGCTGCGTGGGTTGCGGCCATGGGCTTTCATGTTTTTTACTCGCGACTAGTTACCTTCAACGTTGATAAAAACGTCGCCGTCTTCAACCTTTACCGGATAGGTTTTCAGGTCGACACACACCGGTGCACTCAAAGCTTCGCCACTGGGAATATCAAACCGCCCCTGATGCAAGGGGCACTCAATGACGGTGCCGATTACTATGCCGAACTCGAGGTGTTCTTCCTCGTGCGTGCACATGCCATCGGTGGCGTAGAAGCCTTTGGGGGTATTGTAGATGCAGTAAGTCTTATCGCCGTGATCGAAGCGGATCAAATCCTCTTCACCGATATCGACGCTGGCACAGGCTCTTATCCAATTGTCGCTCATCACTCGTTCTCCATTGGAAAATTTAGATTTTGTAGGATGGATCGTGTTGATCCAACATGTGAATCAGGGCATCCCACGAGCGGGTCACCGAATCGCAGGGCCCGTCGGCGGGAGGCGCGTTGTATTGGGCCAGTTCATCCATCGCACTTTGTGCCGGAATGATCATTTGTGCGCCGGACGCCATCACATCGACCTGCACCTTGCAGGCATTTTCGAGTGAATATAAATAGTAGAACGCTTCGCCGACGGTGCGCCCGACGGACAACAAACCGTGGTTGTGCATAATCATCAACCACTTGTCGCTGAGATCGCGCCCCAGTTTTTCGCACTCCTGCGGGTCGTTGTCAGCGATGCCGTAGGCGTGGTAGCAGACCAGATCGCGGACTTCACCGGCCTGTTGCGAGAGTGGCAGTAAACCTTCCTGCATGCACGAGACCGCCATGCCAGCGCGGGTGTGGCTATGCAGCGCGCAATTGATATCCGGCCGCGCCTTGAGTGCGGCTACGTGAATGGCATGGCCCGCTTCGTTGAAGGGGTAATCACCGGCGATGACATTGCCGTCGAAATCGACTTTGAGCAGGTTTGAGGCAGTAATTTCCGGAAACAGCAGGCCGTATGGGTTAATTAAATACTGATCTGCGTGACCCGGTACGCGCGCGCTTAAATGGGTGAAGATGAGATCGGTCCACCCGTATTTGACGAACAGGCGATAACAAGCCGCCAGCTCGCAGCGAACCTGCCATTCCTCATCGGAAATGTTGGGGGTATTTTCGGACATTGCGTGAGCCATGGGTTGTCTCCGTTGTATGGGTTTGTGTTGCCGGGCTACTGGTGCACGGGTTGGCGTTTATCGAGCGCTTCGCGCAGCTTCTCCAACTCGTCGCCGGGCATCGAAATCGACGTCGCCGCGTCGGGAAAGCTGCCGTTCTCGACGGCGGTTTTGTAGTCGCTCAGCGCGCGTTGGCGTTCGTCGCGCAGTTGCTGGCGGATGGCCAGCAAGTCGCCAAACGCCTTGGCGTGGCGTGGCGGGTTGGGATTGTCGCCGCAGATATCTTCCATAAACAGAAAAATCATATCCGCCGCTGCACCGGCGCCGATTGAATGCGTTACCAGCGAGGTGTGCTTGCGAATCTCGGCGAGCGCTTCGCTGGCCATGCACTCGACTTCCACCCAGCAGGCGCCGGCCTCTTCGTAGCGGCGGCACTCATCGAGCACCTGCAGTGCCTCGTCGGCTGTTTTGCCGATGGCGCGCAAGCCACCGACTTGGGTCGATCTGCGCGGCACTAGCCCGACGTGTCCCATCACCGACATGCCCTCGTCGGCGAGCATTTCGACAACCTTGAAGCCGCGCGGTGTGTACACCATGTCGGCACTGGCATTCATCACGCGCACGGCAGCGCGCAATATGTCGGTGGGCGTTTCGTAGTCGGTCATCGTCAGGGCACCGACGATAAATGTGTTCGGTGCACCGGCGCGCACTTCCATAATTCCGCTATCCCAGATGCTGAGTACATCGATACCCGCCGCTTCGGCCGCTGCAGCTTCCTCGCGCGTGCTCGCATCGACCATGGTCATTTTTCGCACACCTCTCAGCGCGATGATATCGGCAACAGTGAGGTTGCGTTTGGCGGGAAAGCCGCCGTAGGTGTAAATGTTCTTCAGGTTCATTTCATGCTCCGTACTGAGACACTTTCATGGCCACCTTCGGTGATCATATGGGGGGCCTGGCGGATTGTCCGGGCTTTGGTGTTGCGCCCCAGCGAGCGGCGAATAACGACTGAAAGCACTTCGATACTGGTGCGCCAAAACCCCGGATCAGGCTTCGGAAGCTGGTCTTTGATCGCGTTGTGAAGCGTGGGCAGCGAGTAAAAAGGTACTTGAGGATAGAGATGGTGCTCGACGTGATTTTCCATATTCATATACAGAAAAGACGCTATCCCGTTGGTTTTGAACGAGCGCGTACTATCAAGAATGGACGGTGTATTCTCTGCCATTTCAACGTGCTGAATCAATCCAAATGCCACCATGGGAATTCTGCCCAGAAACCAGGGAATAATCAGAAACCACCACAGGAATGTGGCGCCCATCAGGATCGAAGTGGCGATTGCCGTGTAAATCGCGATAAAAATCCAGGCGTTGCGGCGAATACGCAAAAACTCGCTCTCAGGAATCACCCTCTTCATGACATCAGTAAAACGCCCGGCCGCCAGACGGTACAGGGTGACGATGTGAAAATGGGTCAGTGCCAGCCCACTCATTTCCACCAGCCACGTACGCAGTGTCACCGGAGTATCGTAGGGCATCTGACTGTCTTTGCCGACATGCCAGGTATAGGTGTGGTGATTGGTATGGGTATAACGGCGGTGCAGAGGTTCCTCGCCGTAGATTATGGAGGTCATCCACAATAAGGTTTCATTCAGCCAGCGCGTTTTGAAAGCTGTGCCGTGCGCGGTTTCGTGGCTCATGCTGTAGGCCGGTAGCGACAGGATGGTGCCATAGACAAACATTGCCGGCCACACCCAGGCACTATCCATCGACAGGTGAATCAAATAGCCAGATGCCAGTAGACTCAATACCCACTTGGCCAGGTAGATCAGTCCTAGCATATCAGAGCGGCGACAGAGGCTCTTGAGTGTTTTGCGATCCAGAACGACCCCGCTGGACGCGGCATTGGTGGCTGTAAAATCGGTGCTCATTGTATGTGCTGCCTGTATTCATATGACAATGGGTGCATTATTCGGTAATATGTGGTAAAAATCAATTTAAACTTAATTGTCACTTTGATAGATATTTCTAATGTCTGATCTCAACACACAACTCAGGACTTTCTTACAGGTGGCGCGTCTCGGCAGTTTCAGGCGCGCGGCGGATGAATTGTTTGTGACCCAGGCCGCGGTCACCAGTCGCATTCAGGCTCTGGAGGAATGGCTCGGCTTCGAGGTATTTCTCCGCCATCGGCGTGGCGCAGACCTCAGCCCGCAGGGGCAGCGTTTCATCGACTATGCCCGTAACGCCATCGATATCATCGAGCACGGCCGCGAGGAGGCCAGGCGCGCCAAAACCTATCGTGCGCACTATCGCTTTATGAGTCAGTTTCTGCTGCTGGATGGTTTTTCGCTGGATTGGGTAGACTGGATGAAAGCGAATGCGCCAGAGGTGTCGCTCACCCTCGACAGCAGTTTCTCGACATTTGCCGCCAAGGAAATCAGCAGCGGCCTGCTCGATCTCGCAGTGGGTTATCAATATAAGACTGTCAGCGGCGTGGTGTTCGAGCCATTGTTTACGGAACGACTGATTCTGGTAACCAGCTTTGCCAATGCCGAGGACTGGCGGAACAACTACATTCCGATCGGTTGGGACGAGGAATTCGACGATGACCAGCGACGCTTTATCGGTGAATTGGAAGACAGTTATCGCATTCGTGCCCATTTTATCGATGCCGCCCGTGCGATCCTGTTGCGCGAGTCCGCCAGCGCCTATGTGGTCGAGCGCAGTGCCGAGCCCTTGCTAAAAAAGAAGCAGATCAAACGCGTAAAAGAAGCGCCGGTGTTTGAACGCCCAGCTTACGTGATTTATCCGTCCAATCCCACGCATCCGGATGTGCAGGCTCTGGCGTTGAGTGGTCTGCGGGAAGTTACTAAAAAACTGGGGCTTGCTAACACATAGTCGAACCAGGGCTTGCGTCCTAGGATTTAAGGGGTCAACTTTAAGGAACATCTGAACAATTGGCTATTTTCATAGCTAGCTTCGAACTACTGTTCAAATTCATATGTTGGATTTGTTTATGTTTTCAACCAGTTCCAAAATAATTGTGCCTCTTTGGAAAGGTGTTGGCTGGGTGATATGAGATAATAGCCTGAATCGCTTAAAGCTATATCACTGACTACCTCAAGTTGTCCCGACGTCAGTTCCGGTGCAATTAAGTCATCCCACAATGCGATACCTTGCCCGTCAATGACTGCTTGAACGCGGCTGTTCGAATCTAAAATTGTTAAACTCGAAGCAATCGGCTTATAGGCCAGTTCTGCTTTCTCATGCCAAGCACGCCAACCAGTGTGACCTGAACTGTCAGCGAGGAGTGGAATGGATTTAATTGCCTGTTCTAAACCTATTTCCGATATTTTCTTTGCTACTTTCTTACTTGCTGTTGGTACAGCAGGGCATGGCAGTAATAGCTCACTTTGAAGTCCTTCCCAATTACCGACACCCCAAAGTATGGCGATATCAATGTTTTGCTTGTGAAGCATATCTGCGGAGTTAAGGGGGTCAATGTGTAGGCTTATATCTGGGTAGGAAGAAAAGAAGCTAGATAGTCTGGGGGAAAGCCATCGCGATAGAAAATAGGTGAGTGCCCCAATTCTAATTGATTTGGGGTTATGTCCACGAAGTTGTTCAATCTCGCGATCAATTTGATCTAATGCGTTTTGCGATGCGTGCCATAAATGCTGTCCGGCTTCAGTTAGTTCTATGCTAGCATTTTTTCTTACAAATAATTTGAAGCCTAGCTCAGATTCCAATTTGTTTATTTGATAGCTGACGGAGCCTTTGGATTGATTAAGTTCATTGGCTGCCGTGGTCATGCTTAGACGCCGCGCAACGACTCCAAAAACTCTCAGGCTATCATATGATCTAAAACGCATAATGTTGTTCAATTTTTTTAAACGGATTGTGCCAAATATTGGGTTTGAAGAGTCAATAATCATTGATTTATAGTATTCATCAAGGGGATGTTCCCGTCAAGTTGTCAAATATTTTAGGATGATATGTAAGATGAATATAACGCTTTCTGATTTTCGCTTCGCTGTTAAGCCTTTCCCAGCTAAGGGAGAGCGCCCGCGAGAGCTGACTAGAACCATGCCTGCTCATCCTTTGAGTTATATGGAGCTGCCTTATGACCCAGAATACACCTTATATAACTCTCGCCTTACACCTGAAGCCCTAAATCATATGACCGATGATGAAATGTATTGGGCTGTGCGAACAGGTGTGATTTTTCGCCATACTGGTGAACTACCAATTGAAATTAGTGGCCCTGATGCAGAGACACTGCTTAATCGTGTGTTTACGCGTAGTGTAAGTAAGGTGAAACCTGGGCGCTGCTCTTATCAATTTGCCTGTTACCATGATGGTGGAATGATCACCGATGGCGTTTTGTTACGATTGGCGGACGATAAATTCTGGATGGCCCAAGCGGATGGCGATTTGTTTAGTTGGTATAAAGCGTATGCTGAAGGTTTAGATGTAAAAATTAGTGACCCGAATGTGTGGGTAAGCCAGATTCAAGGCCCACGTTCTTTGGACCTGTTGGAAGCGATTTTGGAAGAGGCTATGCCTGAACCATTTCACTATTTTGATTGCGCTGAGGTTAAGATTGCTGGTCAGACCTGCTGGATCAGTCGCTCGGGCTTCACCAACGAACTGGGGTGGGAGATATACCTGCTACCCGAAACGGATGTTTCCGCCATCGGTGATAAGATCATGGAGGTTGGCGCAGCATTCGATATCAAGTTGACAGGTACGCCAGTGTTTCGTGCTCGACGAATAGAAGCAGGCCTTCTCAATGCAGGATCCGATTTCGGGGCGGAGACGACACCGTTTGAGGCAGGTCTTGGTGCTTTTGTTGAGTTTGACGATCGTGATTTCGTTGGCCGCAAGGCATTGGAGGCGGCAGCTAAATCTTGCCGTACCTGGGGTATGCGTGTGGCTGGTGGTGTCGCACAGCTTGGTCGTGTTATGACTCTTAATGGACAGGAAGTAGGGCGAGTATGCTCCTCGGGCTTTTCGCCTTTTCAAAACTGTGGCGTTTGTATTGTCCGTATGGACGATCCTGCGCAGTTGCCAGCACAAGTGGTTAAGGTGCTCTGTGCCGATGGCTCTACCCAGAACGGTGAGCTTTGCACTTTGCCGATGTATGACGCTGATCGCCTGATTCCGCGTGGCAAACTGGTAGATATCCCGAAGAACCCGATGGTGGTGGAGTAAGTATGTATGACATAAATCTAAATATTTCGCACTTTCCGCTGCAGCTAGACACTGATATTCGTGATATCACGGTTGGTGGACTGCTGCGAGAAGTGGCCGCCAGCAATCCGGACGCTGTGGCAATGGTGGATGTTTTGGACAATGGCGACTGTAGTCAGTCATGGTCCTATGCAGAGGTGCTGGCGCGGTCCGAACGTCTTGCCAAGGCTCTTGCCACTCGGTTTGAGACGGGGGAGCGGGTTGTTGTGTGGGCATCCAATATTCCTGAGTGGATTTTTATGGAATATGCCTGTGGATTGGCCGGGCTGGTTCTGGTTACCGCCAATCCCTCCTTTCAGGCCGCCGAACTAAAGTATGTTCTGGAGCAATCAGGTGCTGTGGGCCTGTTCATGGTTAGTGAGTTTCGGGGCAATCCGATGGCGGATATTGCACAAGAGGCTACAAGGGAGAACAGTAATCTCCGCGAAGTTGTCGATTTGGAAGACAGGGATACGCTTTACGCCACCAGTGAGCGCCTTGTCAAACTGACAGATGTCCAGCCTGATGATGCTGCTCAAATCCAGTATACGTCTGGAACAACAGGTTTCCCTAAAGGCGCGGTACTTAGCCACAAAAATCTGGTAAATAACGCCCGCTTTTTCTGTACACGAAAAA